>Ga0224518_1000030_pt1 | contig 31364 bp, 33 predicted proteins | sample IRBST25metaG_FD_179891 | JGI IMG/M metagenome (GOLD analysis project Ga0224518, IMG submission 179891) | Peat soil microbial communities from Stordalen Mire, Sweden - IR.B.S.T-25 | ecosystem: Environmental > Terrestrial > Soil > Wetlands > Peat | place: Sweden: Norrbotten County, Stordalen Mire...
CTGCGTTTAGCAAAAGCAAGGCTGAGTTCTGTAGGAGCGGCTGGTGATTGCCCCCGCAATGTCATAGGTCATCCCCTAGCTGGCATTGATGCTGATGAAGTAATTGATACCCGCTCAATCATTCAATCTGTTAATGAATTTTTCCAAGAAAACCGCGAATTTTCTAACCTACCACGAAAATTCAAAATTTCTATTTCCGGTAGTAGATATAATACGGGGCATGGGGAGATTAACGATGTAGCCCTTACGCCAGCAACGAAAGAGATTAACGGAAAAGAAGTGGTTGGCTTTCATGTAAGAGTAGGTGGTGGCCTATCACGTACTCCCCAATTCGCCCAACCCATCAATATCTTTGTTTTGCCTGAAGAAGTGATTACGGTTTTGGCAGGTGTAGCCACGATCTTCCGTGAGCATGGTTACCGTGAACAACGCAATCATGCTCGCCTCAAATTTTTGGTTGCGGATTGGGGTGTGGAAAAATTTACCGAGAAATTATTAAAAATTACCGGTCCACTTTTAACTCGGGGTACTGATTTGACAATCGGCTGGAATGGCGGTTATTTCCATGGTGTCCATCAACAAAAACAAGTTGGACTCAGCTATATCGGTTTGCCGATACCAGGTGGACGCTCCACTGCGGACGATATGGAGGCATTAGCAAACTTGGCTGAACAATATGGTGATGGTAGCATGCTCACTTCTAATTCACAAAACCTGATTTTGCCTAACATTCCGAATGAAAAAGTAGATGCACTCTTACAAGAAAGCATCTTACAACGCTATAATCCTCTTGCAAAATCATTTTCCGCCTATATGGTAGCCTGTGTCGGTAAAGAATTTTGCCCCTTTGCTTTGGCAACAACAAAACAATATATTGAAGCCATTAGTAAGCATTTAGATCAGCAGGTCACTCTTGATCAGCCCATTCGAATTCATATCAGCGGTTGCCCCCACTCCTGTGCCCAACCACAAATTGCCGATATTGGTTTACAAGGAACTGGAGTCAAAGTTGGCAAGGAAGTCATCGAAGCCTTTGAGCTTTGGCTTGGTGGTTCTTTGCACGTGAATGGAAATTTTGCAACAAAATTGCAAGGCTCCATTTCTGCACAAAATGTTCCTTTCGTCCTTGAAAAACTGATTAACTTCTATGCTCAAAACAAAAGGACAGCAGAAGACTTCACTAACTTTGTAAGACGTATTGGCATACCAGAATTTCAAGCAAAATTCGATGCACTCACACTCTAAAAAAGATCCCCTCCTTCGACATTTACACTTAACCGTCCCCTGTGGTTAAATATTGGAATGCTAATTATTTCTTAGTGTGTTTTATTTAGTAAAAAATGATGGCTCAAATCTCAAAGATTTAGGCCATCATTTTTTGTGTTACCTATTCCATAATATATGGCACAACTCATTTATTATAAAAACAATTGGCTTTCGCCTGCCGTACATGTTTTTAGTCAAACTGTTGAATAAGATTTCACTAAATCCCAGAGTGTTATTCGCTGTTTTTTTCTCCAGATAGTAAAAGGCTAATGACCTTCTCCTCACTGCCTAAGCCATCATAATCTTTGTTATGACCATAGAAAATAGCTTTTTGCTGATTGCTTAGCAACAAATTGGCCAATTTTTCTTTACCATTGATGCTTATAAATCTAACAAGGGCCCGTATTCTTATATCATGATTTTCACTAAACATACCCTTACCACAAGAAAAATCAGTGCATTCCCAACAACCAGCAAAGCTTCTTTTTCTACAGCACTCATACTGGTAACAACCTTGCTCTCCGGTATGGTTACCACAACAATTGTAATTTGATTTGCAACCTGAACATTGATCTGCTAAATGGCAGAGTGCCAACGTTGGCAACTTATCAAAAAGGGCAACGCTCTGTCGATTTCTAAAAATTAAAATTTATAACAACGCTGTTAAACTTCAAGCAGCATCCACCTATAAAATAATAATCACATCCTGGTCCTACTGCTGATCGGCTGGCAAATAAAATAAAGTGAATCCCATTTGAAGCCCAAGTGAATCCCAAACGCAAAACCTCATCACTTGATTGGCTAACTGCAAGTTCAAAGAGCATACGCAAGTGGCAGAGATTTTTCCAGTGAGTTGAGAATGAAATGTCAACTCATAAGTGCGTTTTCCCCGTTCTCTGCTAGGTCTGACCTCCACAATTAGCCCCCTGCGCCGTTTTATTCTACAGGTGATACGTTTGTCTAACCCAAATTATCAATCAACGTCACATGCACTGGAAACCATCGTCCCTTTTGAGGCACTGCTCAGTTCTTCGATCAAATCTTCGTTTTGAATTACACTAAACAACGGTTGAGCACCTCCGCCACTCGGGGCATATTGGGCAGCTTCCAGAACGGCTTGAAGATCGCTGAATTCTATTTGTTGTTCAGCGAAACTTCTTATGCTTCTCCGGCTCCTGATGGTCTGTGACGTTTCATTCATACTTGTGATCCTTCTCTATATTTACTTATCAGAAGTTACTTGGTGAGGTATTTTTGCCGATAATCTATAATGGTCTCTCCTCCCATACCCCAACTATCAACATCCACTTCATCAATTACTACTACTGTGCTAATCGGGGGTTTGCCCAGTACATCCTGCAGAAGCTGGGTCGCTCCTTTTATCAGCTTTTCCTTTTGCTCTTTAGTTGCACCTTCGCGAGTTATCTTTATATTGACGTAAGGCACTCTTATCCCTTCCTCCTGCTAAAGAATAAACTTCTCGGCAGACTAGTGCCAAATCGCCCCGGGGTCGATTCTCGCCAGGGTGCTACATCCTGTAAGGTTCATCACCCGGCGCAGTTCTTCGTTAGTACCGGCTATAATCTTCCTTACTCCTTCAGCACCTTCTGCCGCCAATCCGGCCATTACCGATCTTCCGACCAGGACACCGTTTGCCCCTAGAGCCAGGGCTTTGAAAACGTCGGTACCCCTTACTATCCCGCTATCCACAAAAATCGGGATCTTTCCGTCAACTACTTTAGCAATCCGCGGCAGTATTTTAAGCGGAGGCACGGCGTAATCTATTATGTTTCCTCCGTGGTGAGAAACTACGATGGCAGCCACTCCGGCCTCCAGCGCCTTGTGAGTGTCCTGTTCGCTAAGTATTCCCTTGAGTATGAACGGCAGCTTGGTCGCTTTCACGAAACTTTGGATGTCAGACAGTGTTTGGGGACTCATGAGGTCGGGACGAATAAGGCTGTCCTTGGACTTGCCGCCAAATCCGAAGATCGTATCCATTCCCACGGCAAAGGCTCCGTATTTCTCGGCTTCGGCAATTTTAGCAAAGATCAGATCTTTGTCGCGATACGGTTTGACTATCTTGATCGCTTTGGCGCCTGTTTCAATGATTGCCTTAAGCTCTTCTCCTCCTCCTATGCCACCCCACATCACAGCACCGGCCGCCTGCGCCCCTTTTGCCACTTCTACCATAGGGTTGGGGCAAAATGCCCCCAGTCCTGAAAGAGCGGCCGTCATTACCGGGGTGGCAAAGACTTCACCAAACAGCTTCATTTCGGTAGAAGCTTCCACGGAATCAATCGCCCGGATCTCTATCGTCAGAGAGTCCATGTATTGACGGGTGATCTTGAGCGAACTACTGGTCTCAGCTCCATTTTCCGCAAAATTGAGGCCTAACTCTTTCATTTTACTGGCCCCTTCAGCAAGTAATTTTCCAATCACGGAAATTCCTCCTCACATTGTTATCATAAGATCTCACCCAATTCTGCACTGCCTTACAATTCAGAAACCAGTTTTCCTGCTTTCGCCAAGTCGGTTTTCTGAATGTCAGTGAAGATAACAGATACTGCTTCCGGTTTGCTTTGCACAATCTCGACAAAAGCATTAGTGATGGCTTTCGCTAAAGCAGCTTTTTGTTCAACCGTTTTCCCCGCCACTATTTGGACATTAACAAATGGCATTCTTATCATCTCCTTCCTGGTATTGCTACATACTCGATACTTTTATCTGCTTTGAAGTTTTTCAGGCGACGATGCTGCTTAAACGCGGTTGCGCAGCATGGAACCCAGAATTTTTCCCGCCTTGTATGCTTGATGTTGTGCAAACGCCTGCTGTTTGAAATACGGCGGAAAGTCCTTTTCCTCGATTTTGTCGAGAAAGCCATGAACTCGGACGACGCGGCCAACCCCACAATCGTGACCGTAGCCGCAGGTATAACACTGGCCGTATCCTTCAACCCGCACCGACTCAACAACCGCCATCTTATTGCGCAACATGAAATCTTCGATTTGCGGTTTCACGTAATCTTCCCCTTCATACCCGGTACTTACAATCACGCCGAGTTTACCGGCCAGATTGAAGATTTCACGGTGGCGGAAGGAAAAGGTTCTTTCCCAGCAGGCGTGCCCCAGGGCGTTCATTTTGCTGAAATAGTTTGGTGCTCCAAATACTATTGCGTCGGCTTTGAGCATTTTATCGCCTATTTCGTTCCAGTCGTCCTGTAATTTGCAGCTATTATTCGACGCGCAGAGCGTACAACCTATGCAGCCGTTTATCCGTTTCCCGGCAAGGGAGACATAGTCGTATTCCAGGCCGGTGGCCTCCAAAACTGCTTTCACGGCTTCGCTGGTTACTCCGTTTGGGCGACCGCTCGCGCTAATACCTAAAATCATGCTTTCACCCCCCCTTAATATTTTTCACGTTTATCAACTTTGTTGGGAATCCTTGTTTCTATACTCGTCACGCATACAGCATACAATTACTGGCTTGTCGCGGTGAAACTGAACGCATTCAAAGCATTTTCCATGTCTCGGGCAATCGTTTTTCGGGCAAGGGCAATCAGGTGCTTCCTGGTAATTTATCATGATGTTCTCTCCCTTTTTTAGATTTTTGTATTACCTAGCAGACTCCTGCGAATAATCATTCTGATTTTTGATATGGCGTTCGCCCGTCAGGAATCCGGCTTTCGCAGGGAACATTAGTCTGACAAAGGCCACACCCGGTTTCCTGAACCCCATAAGTTTCCCCTACCGCTAGAGGAATAGCTCCGTATACATGTTCCATGCACTTTGTTTTATCGTGTCCTGCAAAGGATAATGCTCCGGCCGGACAACGGTTTATGCATAGTCCACAACGTTGCTCCCTGAAATACAAGCAATTCGAGCGGTGACTGGAGTAAATTCGTTGGGAAGGAGTGATCTCTAAGTCGGTAATTACACTACCTAATCGGTGAGAGATGCCCCCGGGTGTGATCAGCGCATCATTCAGGCTAAACGTGCCCAACCCTGCGGCATAGGCGGCGTGTCGTTCCGACCAGGACGAAGCAATCCCTACGGGTGTATCCTGAAATCTCTCCCAGGACGAAAGCAGTTGAGGAGCCGCTGCATGATAGCCTGCTGCAATAAGATATTCGACCATGCGTTCTCGCAGTAATACATTGAATTTTTCGCCAAGGCTTCTGGTCTGCGCCCATTCTTTCGAGGGATAGGTCGTCTCGCTTCGATTGGTCGTTTTTGTCGCGGATGCGATTGGCAGCACCCAGCAGATTATTGTGACAGGTTTCCAAGATTCCGGTCCGTTTGATTTATCGATTAGTTCTTGCGGGGTCAGATGAAAGCTCCCGATGATTGTTTTATAATGAGTAAATAGCGAATCATCGGCACTTGCAAAGCCGACCATCGGCTCTTCGAAATACGGTCGGTCGCTGCCCTGAAAGCGGTTGTCCGGGCTCTCTTTGACAAATCGGTATATCTCTTTAATGATCCTTTCGCGCATGGTTAGCCTCCATCTTTCGTACTGGCCCTCGGCACGCTTAGTTCGCTAATAGATAACACGGCTGATAAAAACATGGATATCAGACATTCTGGGGCGTTTGTTTAGAAGTGATTCAAGATTTTGTGACCCTGTTCGGCCATCTTATCCAATATGCCCAGCTCAATTACGTCCACGACTCGCCGACGCCGGTACTTACTCAAGCATCTTTGCCAGAGCTTCTTTCTCGGTTTTGCAGTAAGTCGCCTGAAAGTTGTTCTTGATCAGCGCCTCCACAACTTTTGAGCCGATGGCGTCATAGTGCCAGACGATATACCGTTCATACGGAATGCTTTATGAGATTTTGTATTAGGGAACAATGGATGCCTTAAAAAGTAATTATCTTGGTGTTTTGTTTCAATATGTGAGTAAGCGGCTGCCCCATGAACTTCACTTCAATTCCAAGTTTCTCCACTTCATCTGAAATACCGTAACTGTCGGTGCAAGCTTTGCAAGCGACTACCTCTATGCCTGCTTCGAGCATTCTGGCCACATATTCTTGCAGCTCCTTGTCTTCGGTCAGAAGTTTACTCGACGACCCCCAGACGATCAGACAGACGTCTTCCCACCACCGAATGTGTACATGAAAACCATTTTCAGAGCGACCTCACGTTCTCCGCTGGCCCATAGCACAACTAACTCATTGGCTTGTTGTGCTTTCTCGCAAGCCTTTTCCATGCTGAAACAACTCCTTTTTTCTTAGATCATGGCGCAATCATGTCAATTACTTCGCTACTTCTACAATAATGTCCCGGGCATTATATTTTGATGGTATTTAAGTTGTCTTGATAGGTGTAGTCATATTCTATTGATCATACTGTTTCGAATAATCCTAGAGGCTCCGGGGGATTCTGATGTGTCAGAGACCATCACTTTAAGGGCGACAGTAAAAAATATATTACATTTTATTGCCGTCCAGAAATCATTCCACAATGCAATACGGAACTTGACTAATTGCGGTTAATTGGTTAGGTTTGACGCGGACGCTTTGATAGTAGCGACTATTTCAGGCTGCTTACCTAAAGACAGCAGCAGATCTGGAGTAATCTCCTTACCGGCGCCGAAAAATATCACAAATCCACTGGTGGGGCAAGTTTCTCCCTCGCCGCATATCATACAAGGCATCGTTCCCTGGGCAACAATGAACTCGATGTTAGGTATGCCGTGATAAAACTCAAAGAAGGTCTTTAGTCCTGATTCAGCTCTCGCGGCCTTGCCGGACGCGCTGGCCATCAGGACAACCACCTTTTTCAGCTTGAGCTTAATGCCCAGGTGTCGCAAAGCGAACCAGCGCTCCAAGAACACATGGGTCATCGCGTTGGTTCCCAGCGCGCCAGAATAATAGGTAGGACAGCCAAGCACTAGCACATCGGCTTCCATTAACTTGCTCTGAATTTCGTCCCAGTCATCTTGCCGTACGCACCGGTTGGACTCGACACACTTTAAACAACCCATGCAGGGATTAATGCTCTTGTCCCTCAGAAGAACCATCTCTTTTTCATCGGTGATTTCTCCCATGAACGTCTGCAGCATCTGATCAATCGTCCCCCCCGACATTTGAGACCCCATTTACTCCAAGAACCTTCATCTTTTTCACTCTCCGTAATCATCTTTGCCATAAATCACTATTCTTTTTGCGAAATTTAAATATCGTATCTCCCATCCCCAGTTATCTACATCGGTTTCGTCGATTACAACAACAGTAGCCAAGGGGTGTTTGACGAGGACATCTTTGAGAAGTAGAGTTGCCCCTTCAATCAACGCATCTTTCTGTTCTTTGGTGGCGCTCCTTCTCATGTGATCTTAGTATTGTCGTAAGGAACCCTGTTCGATATCTTTCTACACACAAAATATATAATCTTTATTTAGGATTTAGGAACAAATCATGTCCAAGGTAATATCTTTCATCGTTTTGTAGAATGTTATGCTCATTACGCGGCGCAGTTCTTTGTACATGTTGCCGATTTTTGTACGCATCCGTACCGCCAACAACCAAACTTACTTCATTCTTCCGCATCAAGAGTCGTCATGAGTAGCTCCTCCAGATGAATGAGATCCGCAGAACAATTTCGAAAGGCACTTCAGCGTAGTCAAATAAATTCTAGTATCTTCTCAAAGTCGATCGAGACCAGATCTGTATAAGTTTTGCTAAATATTTTTCATTTTCTTCTGAGTACAAGAAATAATTGCCTTGACATCGGTTAGACATTCTTATGTGCGCTTAAACAGTCAATATTTTCTTTTCACCCGACATTGTCTGGCATACAGCTTGGGCATTGTCCAAATAAAATATCTCAAACTTACCATCGCCCACGGCGTACATCTTACTGAGAGCAGGCATTACCTCCAGAGCTTTCCGTTGTGTTTCCTCCGTAGTGCAGAACACCGCTTTGCCGCAGATGCGTAGGGTGTTGTAGTTGGCAGCAATGCAACAGATTTCTACATTAGGGTTGGCGGTAAGCTGCTTGTACATGTCTTTTTGATTGGAAGTAGAAAAAGTCAGTTTTTTGTCATATTCCATTACAAACCCCATTGGTCGAACATGCGGCTGGTCTCCGTTTGTTGTTGCCAAATAAAATACCTTATTTCCCTTTAAAAAGTCCAGAACCTCTTTCATTGTGAATCACTCCTTTATAAATTTTCTTTTGTTTCTTAATTGGTTTTATGGTATTATTATATCGAAAAATCATTTTACTACAAGTACGCAGATTTTAATGATAAAGTATGATAAACCATACCATATAAAAGGAGACTATTCATGCGCAAGAAGGTTATGGATGAAACATTTACCGTAGGGAATCTACTTTGCCCTATTCGCTATGCTATAGATATTGTCGGCGGTAAGTGGAAGTTGCCAATAATCTGTATGCTTGCTAACGGACTGCCGACAAGGTACAGCACTATCAAGCGTAAGCTGACGGGTGTCACAAATATGATGCTTTCCCAATCGCTAAAAGAATTGGAAGCATATGGAATTGTCTACCGTGAACAGTACAATGAAGTTCCACCCAGAGTTGAATATACGCTGACTGACAAGGGTAAAAGCATTATTCCATCCTTGGTGAAGTTGGCCGAATGGGGAGTAAGCCATATGCAGGAAGATAAGACATGCGGAGCTTTCTGCGCCACATGCAAATCGATGAAAAAATAGTTTGTTTGGTAATGAGTGATAATGCTCTTAAAGACCCAGCCCGGCTATTAGATAAGCTAGAAATTGCCGATAAATGGATTAGCCAGGGGTATGCCCGCGACTTTATTGTGAATTAGCGGCGCAACTGAATCTACCTACTATTACCACAAACAGCATGTAGCCTTCGAGGAAAACAAGCAAAGTGGCGGCGGCAGGTTCTGGTTCAAAAATATTACAATGGTCATTATTACCTTAACTTTTACCAGAATATTAGGCTGCAATGCCCATAATCTTGTTTATTAATGAAACTTCAGAAAGGGCAGATTGAATTTTTTCAACCTGCCCCTTCCTGATCATATGCATTGCTTCAATTCCACAAACTGTTTTCTCAGTGATCTCAAAGCTATAAAATCCAAGCATTGGTTTGACTTTTCGTTTAATAAACCGATGGTCTTGCTCAATTATATTATTTAAGTATTTTACTTTCCTAATGGTTGCTTTGACAGATACTATTCCACTATAAATCATTTCATTAATAGCAACTTCAGTTGCAGAATATTTGTCAGTTGTAATTACCCTTGGTTGTTGATTATGCGTGGCTTTTAGAGCCTTTTTAAAGAATTTCTTAGCTGCATTTTTATCACGATATTCAGATACAAAAAAGTCGATGGTCTTTCCTGTCGAATCTACCGCTCTATATAAATATGCATTTTTGCCCTTAATTTTTAAGTATGTTTCATCCATCCGCCACGAATCATTGGTTGGCTTAAGGTGTTTTCTTATTCTTTCATCAATAATGGGAGAATATTGATGAACCCATTTCATTATTGTTGTATGGTTGAGCTTCAATCCTCTCTCTTGCATCATCTCCACAAGCATTCGATAACTGAGTGGATATTTAAGATACCAGCGAACACACAAAATTATAATTTCAGACTCGTAATGTTTCCATTTGAATAAATTATGCGACATTCGCTTTACCCCATTTTCTAAGATTATGGTAAATTATATCATTCATTTGATTTTTGCACCACAACCCAAAAACGAGTGTTGATTAAGCAAATCAACACTCGTTTTACTTAGATGATCTATTATTGAACTTATTCTAGTGATTCAGGATTCGAAGCTGCAGCTTTCTTTCGAATGAATAACGCCATAATCCCACCACATAAACATAATAACGCGATGGTATGAAACACATCCTGAAAGGATAAGATCGTGGCCTGTTTTGCCACCATTCCACTCAGAATCGCCTTAAACATGGTATATTGTTCGGGCAACATTCCTTGTCCGTTCAACCATCCATGAGTGGCTTCCGACAACATGGTACTATCCATTCCTTGGTTACCCCACAGTCCACGCAATAATTGAAATATTTCCTGAGCGGAATGCCCCGCCCCATTTAGATATTCTTGCAAGATTGCTGTATGGTATATTTCACGACGAGTGAGTAACGTTTCAGCAAAGACCACACCAATACTACCACCAATAATCTTTGCCAAATTGAAGATCCCTGAGCCAACACCAATTTTATCTTTCGGCAACGCTCCAATGGCACAGTTACTTAAGGGTGACATGGTAAAGCCAAGGCCCATACCAAACAAACTAAGCCTTATAAAGAAATCATGTGACGAATAATCAGCACTAATCGTGTCCAATGAATATAATGCACCCGAAATCATCATAATGCCTGCAAAGGCTGGCAAACGAGAACCAAAACGGTCGGCTAAGCGTCCTCCAATTGGCGCAAAAACAACCATAGTTGCCGTCATGGGCAATAGCATCAAACCCGCAGTAGTAGAACTATAATTCAAAATCATTTTCAAAAAAAACGGCATTAAGAACATGCCGCCATAAAAGGCCACAAAAGAAATGAATCCCACTACATTAGCAAGGGTAAAGTTGATATTACGGAACAGATCAACCTCAATCATAGGATGTTTGACTTTCAGTTCAAAGGCTACAAATAATACTAAAGAAGCAGCAGCCAAATAAAACAACAGTACGATATACAGAGAGTCCCAGCCTTCTTTTTGTCCTTGATTCAGCGCAATCAATAGTGAACTGATACTGGTAATTAAGAGGGCTGCGCCAAAGTAATCCACTTTGGCTGCCGAATTACGCGTTGATTTTGGTATCACAGCAAAAGCATAACCAATGCTGATCATACAAAAGGGGATCACCGAAAAAAAGATGGAACGCCAATCAAAATTTTCGATCAAATATCCACCAACTGTTGGTCCCATTGCACTGCCAGCAGCAGCCATTGCACTCCAGATGCCCAGGGCCGCTCCGCGCTCATGGGCATCAAAGGTTTGGGCGACGATAGTCATGGCATTGGGCAATAACATCCCCGCCCCTACACCCTGTATCACACGAAAAAACAGCATTCCTGCTGAATTAGTGGCAAGACCACAACATAAGGAGGCCGTGGTGAAGATAATAAGGCCAATAATGTACACATTTTTTGCCCCAAATTGGTCCCCTAACTTTCCGGTTAACGGCAGTGTTGAACCATACGGCAACATATATGCTAACGAAACCCACACAACCGAATCCATATTAAAGTTCAATGCTGCCATGATATTCGGTAAGGCAATATTGACACAACTACTAACGTACGCGCTCAAGATGGTGCCAAAGCAAACCGCACATAAAATCGCATATTTTTTAAACATAGCCCAATACCTTCCTTTTTTAAAAAACCAACAACCTACTGCAATCTCCACCCCAATCTTAGTGCAATTATTTTGTAATGATGTTTACGGTAGCAGACATTCCTGGTTTAAGAATATAATCGGAGTCATCAGCTTTTATTTTAATCGGTAAGCGTTGCGTAACCTTCGTAAAATTACTCGAACTATTTTCTGTTGACAACAACGCAAATTGGGACCCTGTTGCCGATCCTACTTCCATTACGTGCCCACTAAACTTATTGCCAGGATAAGCATCAATTGTAAATTCAACAGGCTGACCGACTTTTATGCGACCAATATAGGTTTCTTCTATGTTAGCATTAATCCACACATCTGCCAGATTAGTGATGCTAAAGATTTGTTGACCAAAAGAAATCACTTCACCATCTTCTACCGATTTCAAAGCAATGATCCCTGCGACAGGTGCCTTTACCGTTGCATTGGCTAATTGAATTTGCAGATTGGTTAATGCAGCCTGCGCCTGGTGAACCTGGGCTTGTGCCATTTGAATGTCTTCTGGTCTAGCACCTTCCGCCGATAAGCTGTACTGTTCTTGCGCCGAAGTATATTGAGCCTGAGCAACATCAGCAGCGGTTTTCGCAGCATCACGTTGTTGGGCAGATGTGACCCCTTGATCATACAACGCCGAAATCCGTTCGTAATTTTTTTGAGCATTATTATAATTGGCCAACCCTTGACTGACAGTAGCATTAGCAGTTGCAATCTCTTGGTGCCGATTCCCGGCCATGACTGCTGCTAATTTAGCCTTTGTCATCTCCAAATTCGCCGTGGCCTGAGCTACTTGCGCCGCAAATTCATCGTTCTCTAAGGTTGCGATTACCTGTCCAGCCTCAACACTGTCACCTTCATTCACCAGTACCTTTTCCACTCTACCAGATACCTTAGCGCTCACTGCAACAATTGTCCCCTTAACTCTAGCATCATCTGTCGAAAGCATCTGCCCCGAACGAATCCACCACCAAATTCCCCCAGCGACTAAAATCCCAAGTAGCACTGCTACAATTATAATCATGCTAAGATTACTCAGCTTTGCTTTTTCTTTTACTTCATCCATCTACTTACACCTCATTATTTCATGCGTTTACTATGCAACATCTACTAGTAGTCATTTCTTAAGCTGATTAATTTCTCAGTAAATCCGTACGCAAAATCACCATCCTTCGTTCAGCAGCTTCGATTCGCTCCTGCAACAATATTTCCAAAGATGGTATGCGGGCAATGCCAACACTAGTAATGGTGAAGATTCGTTTACCACGCGTCAGGGGATTATCCCATTCACCAACGATATAATTTTTTTCTTCCATAATTCGTAGCAGTGGATATAGGGCATTGGTATTCGGCGTATAGGCCTCTTGTGTGCGCCGTTTTATCTCCATCGCTAATTTGTTTCCATATGCAGGCTCTTGCTGAAGTATTTTCAGTATATATAAGCCAATAACAAGATTCATAAAGGTCTCATAATTGTTCTGCTTTTTTTCCATAATAATCTCCTTTTTGATTTATCAATCTTTATTATTTTTATCTTTATTAATTTTATCACAATTGCATTTTCATGTCTATAACCTAATAAGCAATAGGATGCCTCCTTCGTAAGGCATCATCAAAACAATACCTACTCATTCATGGTCTTGCTCCGTACACGTAAAAAAAATAGTAGTTCTAGGTTTTCTCACCTAGAACTGCTATTTTTTACTACCGGTCTTCCTCACACGCTACGCCAGGTCCAATAAATAATATTTGTTGGACATTAATTGCAATGATGGTTCCTACAGGCAACTCAGTTTTATGATCTACTTTCAGACAGCATGATAATTGTAATAAAATAAATTCCGCTTCTTCATTCACTTGTACATCCACATGAATTGGCGGCGGATCATCATGATGGCGGTCGCCAACGCCCCCTAAATAAGTTCCGATCAATGTGTAATCATCAAGTGCAACCGTAATAGACAGACCACCAGCAAGATCAAATCCCTTTCCCTTTGGAAATTTCATCTCTTTCCTCCTAGTTTTTTTATATTTGAATGAGTAATCCTGATTTATTCTATTCATCAATTCTAGTAACGGTGCTATGTTTACTAGAACATCAAATCTCATATTTCTGCTTCAAAAATAAAAAAACTTTCATAACTGGCTTGAAAACAAACGATACTAGGATTACTTCTTAATAAATAAAATGATCATTGAGACCCAAAATGGCTTTTATCCGATATGTAAAACTACGTTTTTTTGCTCGACATACAGGACAATCACTAGAATGATCTACGCGAAAATCAGAATAAATATCCAGTCCTATCCTTTTGCATATGCATATGCGATGTTGTCCGTTTCTAATGGCATGATGTCCACAAGCATATTCTGTTATATCGATATCTTCACTTTCTTTCTGCCCATCGACTTTGCCATCTACAACCGCCAAATGTAACTTTCTACAGTAACTCCACTCTCCACAGTAGCTTGCCTCACTTTCTAGATTACTGCTTTTACTGCTTTTTTGTTCCAACGAACATTCCCCACTAAATCGTCTATAGCAATCATCCTTTACTAAATCAAAAACAAACTTCATGTCCTTGGGACGGATTAAGCGTTGCTCCATTTTATAACCCCTTTTTCATGTAAGAATTTATTGACCATATATTGTTTGTATCTTCCACGATTCATCACTACTCTATTGGTCGTAGTGGTGACATTGTTGTCTCTAAACCATAACATGAAAATATGACAAAATTATGACTACGTGGTCATTTGAGCGTAACTTTATAAAAAGAAATTACCGTCCCACCCCAAAGGGCAAGACGGCAACATAAATATTACCAATTCATATCATTAATATCTTGCCAAGCGTATCCCACGGTAGCAATTTTCACACCATCATAAGAGCGTTTTTTTTCTTCGCCAGTTACACCACCCATTACTTCATAAAATTTTCTATCTCTATTATCTCGAAAGGTCCAGATAATCATTGATTTGTACTGATTTTTCTTATGCTTTTCAATTATTTTGTTAAACATCAATTTTCCATAACCCATTTTTTGATAAGCGGGCAATATATATATCGCTATAAGTTCACATTCATACATCCCTAACCGGTCTTTTCCACCAGAAGCCATACCGACTATTTGCTGTTCTTGGTTTTCTAGCACAAATATTGTTTCTGTTTTATTCGCAATATTTTTCCCCAGCATTTCTTCATACTTTCCTATTATTAACGAATCCAAATAAGCGTCGGGAACAATTCCTCGATAAGCTACTTTCCATGTATTTGCAATAACACTCGAAATACTTCTCGCATCCTCGATCCGCGTCAATCTTATTTTCATCTTATATAATATAACCCCTATTATTTATTTGGCCCTGCGCCTTAAGAATCAATTTAAATTTATAAAATGTTAATTTTTTAATGCAACCTATATATTATAGCAAGCTTAATTACATCATGTGAAACATGGCACCACTGACAAAGGGTAGTAGCCATATTAACCACACGATTACGCTATAGCGATGAAACTTCAAGGTCCAAATTTCTTTATGCTTCATAATAATGACGGTTGCCCAACAGCTATGTAGTAACATTAATAGCAATGCTAGAACACCCGTAAGGCTATGAAAGCTATCCGATATAGGTACATACTGATATAAACTGCTATTGATGACATGCCCCTTGGACATTTCCTCCATCGCGGATGTCCCGAGGAAATCACAAATAATCCCTAACCAAAAGAAGATTAAATGTCCTTGTGTTAATTTACCTTGTATTTTTTCACTCCAAACTCCTACTGTATATAATATAAAGGCAAAATTTATAAATACAATTCCATATGACATTATAATTGATCCTCCCCTCTCTAGCCTCTAGCCTATCACAACAGCATCTATGTTTTTGCGAAAATATAGATCGCTAACTATTCTGCATGGCAATCATCAAAAACGAAGAATATCCCGTAATGCTGCCTTGACTCGCAACAAAACTTCTGCCCAATCACCACTCTTTTGTTGGCGAAACAATCGCATGGAAGGGTACCACACGCTATCTTCCCGGTCCAAGTGCCAACGCCAGTCACAATTGCTGTCTAGTAATACCCATGTATTCTTGCCCATTGCTCCCGCCAAATGAGCAACGGAGGTGTCCATTGTGATGACCAAATCAAGATTATCAAGCACGGCTGCCGTTTGATCAAAATCTATGAGTTCTGGTGATACATCAAGCAGCGTAGTATCTGCCATGATTTCCAGATCGCCAGGTCTAATGCCCACTTGTAGGCTAATCCAACTTACCTCTGCTACCCTTAGCAGTTGGCTAAAGGTTGTAAAAGGGATGGAACGAAAAGTATCCATTGGATTTTTGATATTCCCTGCCCAAACAACACCAACCCGATAGAGTTTGCCACCGTCGAGAGCCTGTAACTTTTCATGCCAAGCTGCAGAGTGCTCTGGCAAAGCTTGCAAATAGGCCGGAAACCAAGGGATGGTTTTTTCTACCGTGTTAAATATAATAGGTAGATACTGCAAAGAACAAGCAAAATCGTACTCCTGGGGTAAGGCTTCATCTTCAGCGTAGACCGCAAGGGAAGGATAATTAGCTGCCAATAAATGGCGCAAAGGCTTTTGTACTAATAAAACAGTTTCCCCTGCTACCTTGGCAATTTGCTCAGCATAACGTATGAATTGCAGTGTATCACCTAATCCTTTACCAAAATACAATAACATTCTTTGTCCGCGTAAATCTTCCCCTTGCCAATGACGAACTTGAGGGGCTGCATAATCCACAGGGCTCTTACGCAGTGCTTCCGCATATTTTTTCCACCCCTTCTCAAATTGCTCCAGAGACAAATAAAAGAATGCTAACCCAATATCAATATAATAATTATCTGGGGCAATTTCGCTAGCACGCTTAAGACATTGTTCTGTTTCCTCCAAACGTTTGGTTATTTTATAGATATTCGCTAAATTGAAATAAGCCAATGAATAGTTTGGTTGCAATTCAATTGCCCGCTGATAGCATGCTTCGGCCTCCTGTAAGCGGTTCATTCTAGCCAATATCACACCCAAATTATTATGTGTATTAGGGCAATCTGGATCTAACTCCAGAACCCGACGAAAGCAGTATTCAGCATCTGCCAGGTAGTTACCATTTTTATAGACAAAGCCTAAATTGTAATAGGCATTGATACAATTTGGTTCATTTTCAATTGCCTTACGTAGAAAGGCTTCTGCTTTTTCAAATTGGCCCATGGTTTTAAAAATCAAACCTAAATTATTATATGCTTTCCCACACTGAGGATCTACCTCTAACACTTTACAATAACAAATAATGGCATTATTTAAATCACCATTATCTGTAAATTTCTTTCCCAAATCAAAATAAGCTTGATGTTGAATATTTTCCTGATCCATATAGTTCATCAATATTTCTTCTAACTGTTCCATATGTCTGTTCTCCCCATGATTTATACATAGATGCTATAAAGCTCTCTCGCTTCCTAATTCTCATTATAGCACCTTAAACATACTACTTGTAGACAATAATGGCTATATTTTGCAGGTTTTATCCCAACTTCGTCGAAAGAATACAGATCTATTTTCTTAACTATGATCATAAGGGGAACGATATGACACCAAAAATGTATTTAGACATGGGTATTGAGCTGGTTATGCAAGGCGATTCAGAAAGCGCTGTGCTAGCTTTCTGCAAAGCAATTGCGCTAAACCCCAACTATTCACCAGCCTATAATAATTTAGGACTAATTTTACGTAACACGGAGCGCCTTGCTGAAGCAGAGGCTTGTTTCCGCCGGGCGATTGACTTGAATCCCGATGATCCTTCTACTTATAATAATTTAGGTTTAGTATTAATGGACCTTGGCCATTTAGATAAAGCCGAAGATTGTTTTCACCGCGCCATTGAACTAAACCCCCACCAACCGCAATTTTATAATAACTTAGGTACCATGTGGGAAGAAAAATCCTGTTTACCAGAAGCGCAAGCAGCATATTGCCGAGCTATTGAGCTAGATTCTTATTATCCAGAAGCCCATTATAATATGGGAGGACTTTTTCGCCTCACTAAGCATATTGATGAAGCAGAAATTCACCTACGTCATGCCCTTACATTACGCCCTAATTATTCAGAAGCAACGTTAGCCCTTGCCCTTTTATATTTTTTGCAGGGTCGATTCAAAGAAAATTGGGATTCCTATGAAAAATCACGACAAAAACGCTGTAGTGCTAAAGAGCTCGGCATCCCCCTCTGGCAGGGAGAGGATTTGACAGAATGTAATATTTTACTATTTTGGGAATATGGTTTTGGCGATACGCTGCAATTTGTTCGATATGCACAAAAAGTGGCACAACTAGCCACTAACACAAGTTTATGGGTACAAAAACCCCTGCAACGTTTATTGGCCAGTACTCACCCTTCCCTGACGGTCTATACTGGAGACACCCCGCCAACAGAGCCCTTTGATTTCGCTTGTTCTTTTCTTAGTCTGCCAGTACGATTCCATACAACTAGCGAAACCATTCCGCCAGCTGTTCCCTACCGGCTAGTCAGCCCTAAGGATTCAATCAATTGGAAGGAGCTTATCCGAAAAAAAGCTCACGGCAATCGTTACAATATTGGTGTGGTTTGGGCTGGGAATCCCAAGCATCTTGATGACCGCAGAAGATCCATCCCCTTTGCCATCTTCGAAAGTTTATTTAGTATTTGCACCGTCAACTGGGTTAGTCTCCAAGTTGGTCTGCGCGCCGAAGAGCTTGAGACAACCTCTTACCCCGTAATGAATTTTTCAAGGGAGCTCGTTGATTTCATGGCCACTGCCAAATTAATAGAAGCCTTAGATCTGGTGATCACGGTCGACTCGGCTGTGGCTCATCTAGCTGGAACATTGGGCAAAAGAACTTGGGTACTCCTATCCTTTGATGCTGACTGGCGTTGGCAACTAGAACGAGAAGATAGTCCTTGGTATCCCTCTGTCCGCCTCTTTCGCCAGCGAACACTAAATGATTGGCCAGAAGTGTTAGAAAGAGTTAAGATGGCTTTACAAGAGCTACTATGATGATCATTAAACCTTGAAAGATTCCACAGCTGCTTGCAGATTCTGCGCCATTTGTGCGAGGTTTCCACTAAATTTGGTAACTTCTTGCACAATTGCTGCTTGTTCCACAACATTAGAGGATATGTTTTGCGTCTGATTGGCAACTTCAATACTGGACTCATGAATCTCACCTACTGAAGTAACAACGTGATGACTTCCACGATCTACTTCCTCAACGGCAACAGATATGTCCTGTAATTGCAGGGACATTTCATTAATTAAGGTGGCTATTTCTTGGAAAGACTGCCCTGCTACATTGACGACTTCTACCCCAAGCTTTACCTCCCGGGTACCTTCTGTCATCGCCAGCGCCGCTGTTGCTGTTGCCTGCTGCACTTCATTTACCAAGTTATTAATTTGTTTAGCCGCCCCCTCCGATTGTTCCGCTAGTTTTCGAACTTCCTCAGCAACTACTGCAAACCCACGTCCATGTTCTCCCGCCCTGGCAGCTTCGATGGCGGCATTAAGGGCTAAGAGATTGGTTTGACTGGCAATACTAGCAATTACATCGGTAATCATCCCTATTTCTTTAGAATGCTCACCCAATTTAGCAACCACCCCAGCAGAATGAGTAACAGTACTTTCCGCGTTACTCATCTGGGAAATTGCCCTACTAACTGCATTTTTTCCGGCCTCAGCAGCTGTTGTTGTCTTATCCGATACATAGGTAACAGTCTGAACTCCAGACGCCACTCGTTGAATGGTGAAGACCATACCATCAATGGTCTTCACCATTTCTCGTACGGATCCACTTTGTTGTTGTGAATGATCTGCAACCTTGGCAATGGACGCAGTAACAGCGCTAGTAACCACCGCTGATTGATCGGTATTGGCTGTTAACTCTTGGGCAGCAGCCGATAATTGCTCCGCATCAGCTTGAACTTCAACCACCATTTTACGCAATTTAGCAAACATCTTTGCAAATTGATAAGTCAACTGCCCTACTTCATCATTATTGTTGACTATTTCTTCTAAATTGGTATCCCCCTGTTTCACATGTTGTGCTATTTTATTAATTGGATTAACAATACTACGTGACAGGAATAAGCCCAAGATCAGTCCTAGACTGATCGCAACTCCCCCGACGAGCAAAACCACTAGCAACATGCGGTTGCTGTATGAATCAGACAATTGCTTACCCGTCGTCGCTTTATCTTCTTGAATTTTGGCTAATTCATTAAATGCCGTTTCTAATTCCTTTCTAGTTTTCCGCCCTTCGTCGAAAGAAAGGGTTTTGGCTTCTTCTACTTTTCCAGCATTATAAAGGTCGATGACTTGAAAATTAATATTAGTAAATTTGGTATGTGCTTTATCAATTTTATCTAAAATTTCTTTTTCTTGTGGATCAGTAATTAGCAGCTCAATTTTTTTTATGAATTTTTTAATGTTGTCAGATTTATCGCTGATTTCTTGCCGAAATTCTGGCTTACCGGTTATCAAAAAGCCTCGTTCATCATTAGCCTGCCCCGTAAAATTATATTGAATTTGACGCAACATAATAATCGTTGGATCATACTCATTGGCAATGGCTTGATAGTTTATCTTTATCTGTTGCACGCCAACTAGAGCAACGATCGCAACAAGTAAAATTAGTCCTGATACTCCCGCAAAAGCTATTCTCAATTTTGTTTTAATCTTCATACAAAAAAACTCCTCTACCAACCGTCTATATTCTCCCTACAAAATTCGACACCATTAGAATAAATCCTTTTAATCTTGTACATTTTGCTATAAATAGGCTCAACTTGCCGTTCAGCAATTCCCCAATAACTTAGTTAGCACTACTGTCAAGGCAGTCACAGCCTTACCAAAGGCAGCTTCGATAAAATCAAATCCTCTTCCTGCATCATTTGCCCATTAGAGCAATGCATTTGCAAGCTAAAGAGTGTGTAATAATATTGCAACTCCACATTTTTTTAGCAGGATAAATCATCGTGTAGCGAGAATAAAAAAGAGTATAATTGGTATATTTATGACTATATCTGTCATACCAGAGTAGTAGTCGTGATAGGATTCAGGAGGAATATTATGGCGATCAATGAAAAAACATTTAGATTGGTGACACGTAGTGATTTTGATGGCTTGGTTTGTGCCGTGCTACTAAAAGAGCTTAATATGCTAAAAGAAATTAAATTTGTTCATCCCAAGGACATGCAGGATGGTAAGATTGAAGTCACCGAAGATGATATCACTACAAATTTACCCTATGCTCCAGGCGTTCATTTGGCATTTGACCATCATTTAAGTGAGACCATCCGCGTGAAAGGGCAACCAAGTAATCATATTATCGATCCTAATGCCCCATCGGCAGCCCGTGTCGTATACAAATATTTTGGTGGACGCGAACATTTCCCCACGGTCTCCGAAGAGATGATGGTCGCAGTGGATAAGGCCGATTCGGCTCAGTATGACTTAGAGGATGTGTTGAACCCAACTAATTGGGCACTATTAAACTTTTTAATGGATGCTCGCACAGGCTTGGGACGGTTTAAAGAATTTAGAATATCAAACTATAATTTGATGATGGAACTGATTGACTATTGTCGCACCAATACCATCAGTGAAATTATGAAATTGCCAGATGTGCAAGAACGAGTGAATATTTATTTTGAACATGCGGAAAAATTCAAAGAACAACTTAAGCGTTGCGCAACTGTTCATAAAAATCTAGTGGTTCTGGACTTACAACACGAAGAAACTATTTATAGTGGCAATCGTTTTATGATTTATGCACTTTTTCCTGGTTGTAATATTTCCATTCATAGAATGTGGGGCTTCCAAAAACAAAATACGGTCTTCACCGTTGGCAAGTCCATCTTTAATCGTAGCTCCAATACCAACATTGGTGAATTGATGTTCAACTATGGTGGAGGCGGACATCTCAATGCGGGAACTTGTCAAATCAACCATGAGCAGGCTGATAATGTATTACAAGAGCTCATCAAGAAAATAAACTGTGACGGCTAACTAAATACAAAACGCTTGCCAAATTATTCACATATTTGGTAAGCGTTTTTTCCTCAGCAAGCACATCTTTTTATGGAGGACTTATGGATCTTAGCATTTTCCTTGCTCTAGAGAAAATAGACATTATATCTGTAGATTTAGAAACCCAAGAAGAATTTATTTATTCCAGTTTTATAGAATCAATTAGTGAAAAATCTATGTTTATTTCTTTACCAGTTCACGCTAGCGAAGAAATGCAATTTTGCGTGGATGAGGTCATCACCGGACGGATCACCACAGAAGATTGTGCTTATTTCTTTGAAGCCACTTTACTTGCATCTCATCAGGATGTTATTTCTTTATGGGAGATTTCTTTGCCCCTTCATCTACACCGAACACAGCTACGTGAATATGTAAGAGTTAAAATTAATTTAGAAGTACAATTAGAATTTCTCGATGAACACTTTCAAAGAGCAGCAATCACAACTTTTACAAAAGATTTCAGCGCTGGTGGTTTGCAGGTGGTGTTGCCAGTAACACCACCTGCAAGTCCAAAAGTTGTCGTGATCTTATCTTTGACAGATAACAAATATTTGCAAGTAAATGGTGAATTTGTTCGCATTAAATACCCCAAAACAGTAGCCCAAAAGCATTTTGCCTCCATTAAATTTTGCGACTTAGATGAAAATCTGACCAATAAAATTGTGAAATATATTTTTGATAAACAAATTGAAAGACGGCAAAAAGAGCGAATCCTATTTACATGAAACTTTATTTTACATTCCCCTAGCTCCACCTCTGTTCTTTAATCAACATAGATCTTTATCGGTTATTTTTGGTTATTGTTAATCTGCATGTTACGCAGTCGCATAAAGAGGATATTTGTAGAAATGAGTCGAAATTATAGACGAAGCAATAAATTAGGAGCAAGGGGGATATTATGCTCACATCTTCAAAAACAAGCTCTTTTCGCATTACCATGTTATACGTTAGCATTGCCAGTCTGTGGATACTTTTTTCTGATAATTTATTAAATTTTATGATTAACGATACAAAAACTGCTTTGCAAATTTCAATTTTTAAAGGCTGGTTTTTTATTGCTTTCACAGGAACCATGTTGTATTATCTTACACAACGTTATACCATACAATCCGTCCTCAAAAATCAAGAGTTAGAAAAAACTAATTTTGAACTTACAGCTGCTTATGAAGAATTAAGAGCCTTAGAAGAAGAATTACGACACCAGTTAACAAATTTAGAAAAAAGCCAAGATTTGCTTCATAAAAATGAAGCATTATTGCTAAAAAAAAATAACTATCTGAATACCTTGTTTCGCACAACATTGTTGCTGGTAAAACGCATGGATATGACGACTTTATTGCAAACAATTGTTGACGGCGCCTCGGATTTGGTTGATTCTGCAGACGCATTTATCTTTTTAATAGATTCTACAGGTGAATACTTAGAATTGAAAGCAGCTACTGGTAGTTGCCATAGAGAACATCTTGGCATGGTTTTAAAACGGGGCGAAGGTCTCGTTGGTAAAGTATTGCAACAAGGTCACAGCATTATCATTGACAACTATCGTGACTGGCCCAATAAAATTACAGGGGTCAATGTACATGAACTAGGAGCAATGCTTGCCGTACCAATCTATAGTGACAATCGTATCATTGCGTTATTAGGCCTATCCTATTCAAGTGACAGTAGGGAAACCTTCGCAGAAGAAAAATTAACCATACTTGAACAATTTTCGAATATCGTGTCCTTAAGTATTGCTAATGCTCACCTCTATGATTCTCTGCAAACAGAATTAGAAAATCAGAAACAACAACAAGAGAAAATTTCTTACCTAGCATACCATGAGCCCATTACCGGCTTACATAATCGAAACTTTATTAAAGAAAACTTTGGTGCGTTGCTAGGATCTAATACTAAAACCGTGGTCTTAATGTTAGATTTAGATGGTTTTAAAATTGTCAATGATGTTGCTGGTCATGATGCCGGTGATCATTTGCTGAAAACAATGGCCGAACGCTTGCAAAACATTGATATTGGTTGCCATATTGCTAGTATGGGGGTTGATAAATTTATTATTATCTACCAACCATCTAATGAAGAGCAAGGATTTATAGAAAAAATTGCTAAGACTATCCTTGATGCCTGCCAAGGATCATTTCAAGTCGGTGGCTATGAATTTTCTTTGACAGGTAGCCTAGGCATTGCCATATGCCCTGATGATGGCCATGATATTGCCGCCTTAATAAAAAACGCAGATATTGCCATCGCCTGTGCCAAAGAAAAGAAGGAAAATAGTTATCACTTGTATACACAAGAACTCTCTCAACAAATTTTAAATCGACTCCATTTAGAAAAGGACTTGCGAGATGCTCTTGAAAACGACGAATTTGTACTTTATTATCAACCCCGCGTTAATATTAAAGCAGGGGAAATTCAGTCTCTGGAAGCATTAGTGCGTTGGCAACATCCAACACAAGGATTAATTGCTCCCGATAAATTTATCCCGTTAGCCGAAGAAACTGGACTCATCATCCCCCTCGGAACCTGGGTGTTAGAGACTGCCTGTCGACAAATAAAACTCTGGCAAGATGCGGACAAGCCTATGACCATCTCCGTAAACCTTTCTGCCAAGCAATTTTATCATGGTAATCTCTTAGAAAAAATACGAAGCATCTTAGAAAAAACAGGGGCCTCCCCTCAACTATTAGAATTAGAAATCACCGAAACCTTGTGCTTATATGATATTACGGCAGCCATTGAAACCATGAACGAATTAGGAAAAATGCAGATACGCATTGCGATGGACGATTTCGGAATTGGTCAGTCCTCCTTAGTGAATTTAAAAAAGTTGCCCATTAATACCTTGAAGATTGATAAATCATTTATTCAAGATGTAGAATTATCACCAGAAAGTACTTCCATTGTAAAGACCATTGTCATTCTTGGTAAAATCATGCATCTCACGGTAACAGCCGAGGGAGTGGAAACAGAAGGTCAATTAAGGCTGTTGCAAGAATATGATTGTAATGAAGTGCAAGGTTATCTCTTTAGCAAGCCAGTACCCTTGCACAACATCGAAGAATATTTAGAAAAAAATACAGCCATACCAATGGTAAACCGTCCATAATAAAAAAACCCCATTATGAAAAATTCTGCATGCATTACAGAATTTTTCATAATGGGGTTTTTCCTATTTTGCTAATCCTACCTTCCCTCTTTGTTAGGAATTAAACCGATAACCGGTTCCCCAGAGAGTTTCAATAAATTCAGGATTAGCGGAATCTTTCTCAATTTTTTTACGTATTTTTTGAATATGAACGGCAACGGTTGCTGTGTCACCACAATATTCATCACCCCATATGGTATCAAAGATATGGACTTTGGTAAATACGATATTTGGATTAGTTGCTAAAAATAGCAACAAGTCATATTCTTTGGTTGTTAGTTGGACATTCTGTCCATTGACCGTGATTTTATGAGATGCTGGATTGATTTCCAGACCTTTATGTTGGATAATTTCCGAAATCATATGACCTTTTAGACGTTCATAACGTTTTATGTGAGATTTAATCCTCGCGATCAATTCCGCCGGACTAAAGGGTTTTGTTAGATAATCATCTGCGCCAAAATCCAATCCTCTGATTTTATCAATGTCATCGTTTCGGGCTGAAACCACAATAATGGGTATCTCCAGTTTTTTGCGAATTTCTTTAATGATTTCAAAACCATCTTTACCGGGCAGCATTAGATCTACAACAACAACATCATACATACCCGTTATTGCCTTTTTTAAACCTTGTAACCCATCTTGAATGATTTCTCCCTGATAGCCGTTTAATTGCAAATAGTCACGTTCTAGTTCTGCAATATCAAGATCATCCTCAATAATTAATATTCGTTTCATCGCGAACCTCATCTGTATTTTCTTGTATAATCGGTAGCATGATAGTAAAGCAGGTGCCTCGACCTTCGATACTAGAAACCGTAATTGTCCCTTGATGGGCTTCAATCAATTCTCGAGCAATTGCCAGTCCTAACCCTGTACACACATAATCTTTCTTGCGTTCTACATCAATGCGGTAAAAGCGATCAAATATATAGGGAAGCTTATCAGCAGCAATTCCACGTCCATTATCTTGAATTTCAAGACAGATAAAATACTCCTGCTCATACAGGTTAATGATAATGCCCAAACCATGTTCAGGGCCATGTGTAACAGCATTGTTAATTACATTATTAAAAGCTTGATGAAATCGTTTGCCATCAAGACTTACGCCATAGTCCACTGTCAGTTGATTATTATATTGAAAAGTAATATTCTTTTCTTCAAGATCAAATTGATACTCTTCCATAAAATCATTCATAAAAGGGCAAATTTTTACCGTTTCATAGGAAAAATCCAATTTTTGCATGTCCAGTTTTGAAAACAAGAATAAATCGTCAATAAGTTTGTTGGTATAAACCGTATTATGATGGATGATTCTTAAATACTTGTCAGCATCCGCTTCTGTTTTCCTATTGCCTTCTAACAACGCTTCAATATAACCTTGAATTGCCGTAATTGGCGTCTTTAAGTCATGTGATATATTGGCAATTAAGGTCTTTCTATTTTCCTCGTACTCTGTTTGTATTTTTTCACTAGCATACAATTTTTGTGCCATTTCATTAAAAGAAAAAATCAATAATCCAAGATCATTGGGGACATTACATTCTACTTTTACATTAAAGTTACCCTTGGCAATTTCATCTACACCTAGCTTTAGTTTCTCAATGGGTGTAATGATTCTTTTCTCTAATCTTAGCATAAAAATAAAGTGGGTTATCTCTTTAAGAATAATGATAACTGCAAGGAAGATACCAACTTCTTTAAATCCTCCCCAACTAAATAAGAGATACAAGATCAAAAGATTGAATAGTATAATGGCCGGGCGAAAATAGCGAAAGTAACGATGATAGGTTTGGAATTCTTTATGATGATGCCGATGCATATGCCGAAACTTCGCAAGAAAGTTATCCTCACAACCGTTATTGAAGTTAGTATGTGGATAAGGCCGCTTACATTTAAACATCCAATCACCTGCACTTTATTTCTTATAGCCACATTATAGTGTAATACCGAACAGGGTGCAAAACATTATTTTAGTTTGCACCCCACAAGTCCCATCTGAAATTGCAATGTTTAGTTATACCTATAACATCTTTGTTAGTAGATCAGTTGTAGCTCTCCTACTATATTCAATACATGGGACTGGCTTTCTTGATTTTGTACGCCATCAAAGGTAATTGTGATTTTTTCAATTTGGTAGTCCTTGTTGACCGTCATTGCCGATGAAAAATTACCTTTCTCTAGAGAACACAATTCTTTGGCAAAGCAGCAATGACCATGCTGGTGATCAGAGCCCGTCCGTTTCATCTTCTCTTGAATTAATGTTTTAATTTCTTCTGGCAGTTCTGGCAACTCCAATGTAATTAGGGTGGTCTTATTGGCTTGTTCCGCTACTTCGATGCGTTGTAAAAGATTTAGGGCAAAAGCTAGTTTGTTTAATTTGGCCTTAATACCCCCACATCGCCCCCCCATGTGATGCATAGGCCGACACCCCATACCATGATGAGAACAATGATTTGCAAACTCAGTCGTACTTTGATGTTTTACTTCTTTGCCTTCATAGTTGATCTCCGTATGAATATTGGCCTTAGTTTGCATGGTCAACAAATTTTTGTTAAATTCGTTTTTGAGATAGAAGATCTTGCCTTGATCTTTCTGCACTTCCACTGTTGCTACACCATTTAAAACTTCTTGCCCCTTCATCACCTTAACTACATCATACAAAAATTTAATTTTATTCATCTTAATAATAACCTCCTTGATTTCTTATGAGGTTATTATAATAAAAGAGTTTAAACTGGTTTTAAAGTATTTATAAAATTTTTATAAAATTTCTTAAAGTTTCTTAAGCAGAAAATTCCTCTAATTCATCATTTACCTGCAATTGTCAATGATTTCACTTTAATAGATGGAGATGATATATTACTCTTAATCTGCAAATCATTAGCAATGCCTTGGATTTGATGCAATATTTCATATAAATTCCCTGATACTGTAATTTGATTGATTCCACGCCCTAATCTTCCCTCTTCAATTAAAAAGCCGATGGCCGATAGGGAAAAATCTCCTGAAATGGCGTTAATACCGGCATTGGTGCCTTGCAGTTCGACGATCAGAATCCCCTGATGGGTACTACTAATGAGATCCTGAAGAGATTCTTGACCAGGCTGCAAATATAGGTTATGGGGTGCTACGGAAACCGTTCCATTATAACCACTTTTACCTGCATTTCCAGTGGACTGAGTACCAGCTTTCTTTGCAGTCTTGCGGTTATGCATGAAACTAAGCAGTGTACCCTCTTTAATTAGTGAGACTTTTTGTGTTGGATATCCCTCCGCATCAAAAGTTGCCCCCCCTGGAATATCTTCCATTAACGGATCATCTAGTAGGGTAATATTATGGCCTCCAACCTTTTCACCAATTTTCCCTTGTAAACGAGAAAAACCTTTTTCGACTACTTCCCCCGACAAAATCGAAGCAAAAGAACCTAGTAATTGGGTCGCCGCATCATAACGAAAAACAATGGGGTAATTGCCAGTTTCAATGGAATCGACATTTAATTTAGAAATGGCTTCTTGTGCCGCGGTTTCCGCGATTTTTTTTACATTTAACTTGGAAAAATCCTTCAGGGTAAAATCGTATTCCCCACCCGTTGCCGTTTGTTGTCCGTCACTAGCCATCAAATAAACCCCGGCTGAGATATTGGTATATGCTTCATAGCAATGTAGCCCCTTGGTATTTTCAATCAAGGTCTCACCTTCTGATTTTGCCACACTACATTGAATGACGGTTTTTACTAAAGGATTGAATGTTAAAGCAGCATTTTCCATGGCATAAGCCGCAGCAATTAGTTCTTGTGGAGAAACCTTGGCAACGGCCTCGGTATAGCGCTGTATGATTGCATAATGCTCTGCACCAGAAAATAATTCTTCTTGGTCATCCATCTCAATAATCTGGGCATTTTCCTTTGCCTCCGTTACCAAAAATTCAATAGATTCTTCATCGATCTTTTCCGTATAGGAATAGCCCATCTGCGTATGATAGATACCACGAAAGGAAACACCACCGTCTTCGGCAATCACATAACTTTTTACTTCCTGGTTTAACACACTTACCGTCGTAGACTTACTAGCAACATAAAAAATCTCCATATCAGCAAAGCCCTGCTCCCGCCCTTTGGCAAACAGTAAGCTTTTAAATTCTTGTATGTTCATGGTTAGTCCTCCTTCCTTCCACCGACTGTGAGTTCTGAGACCCGTAGCATGGGTTGACCTACGGTGACAGGAACCGTACCACTGCTAGAACCACACATGCCAATTTCATGTTTTAGGTTATTGCCTACCATATCAATTTTTTGCAAGGTATTCATACCATTACCAATTAAAGTAGCCCCTTTCACTGCTTCTGCCACTTTCCCCTGGCGAATGACATAGGCTTCCCGCACATTAAAATTATAATCACCCGTGGCAGTATTCACTGAGCCACCACCGAGATATTTGGCAAAAATCCCAAACTCCGTACTAGCAATGATCTCTTCGGGTGTGGACTGCCCCCCCATCAGATAGGTATTGTTCATACGAGAGGTAGGGGCATAGCGATAAGACTCGCGCCGACTGGAACCGGTGGGGTTCATGCCCATTCTGCGCCCCCCCAGTTTATCAATGAGATAGCCTTTTAATCTGCCATTTTCAATTAGCAAATTGCGTTGGGTCGCCATCCCCTCATCATCCATATTTAATGAGCCCCATGCATTGGAGATCATCCCATCATCATAGGCTGTAACCAAAGGTGAAGCAACCATTCGCTCCAATTTATCGGCAAATATGGAAGTCTTATAAGCCACACTAGTTGCTTCTAATCCATGGCCACAAGCTTCATGAAATAGCACGCCACCAAAGCCATTATTAATCACCACTGGAAATTTCCCAGATGGCGCAAAACTAGCATGCAGTATGGTCTTAGCGCTACGCGCCGCTTCCTGGGCATACGCTTCAATGTCTAGTTGCTCCATAAATTCCAGACCACCAAAATAGCCTGGCCCCATGAAGCCAGTTTCTTTTTCATTATCCTTAGTTGCCATGGCGCTAATCGCTAGACGATTTCTGCTACGAATATCAGTAGTATAAACCCCTTCGCTATTGGCAATTAAAACATTTTGGACATAGTCAACAAAAGAAATATTGGTCTGGGTAATCACAGGGTCATAGCCCATTGCCGCCGTATGTGCCCGCCGCATCCATGCAATCTTTTGCTTTTTGCTGATGCTACTGGGCATTATTTTTATTTCATGAGCATTTGGCATCACGCTATTGCGTAAATCTAAAATATTGCCTTGCCCCTTCCCACTAATTGCTTGGGATGCATTATGAGCAACCTTGATTAAATTTGCTTCACTGCCATCATTAGTATAAGCATATACAGAGAAAAATCCTTTAAAAATGCGAATGCCAACACCAAAATCCCGGCCAGAAAGAGCCTTTTCCACAATACCACCGATCATATTTAATGAACTGCTGGTTTTATCCTCTACAAAGATCTCTGCGAAATCCCCACCCGTCCCTAGGGCTGCCTGGAGCACCTTTTCCGTTATTGCTTGTGATAACACTATATTATATCTCCCCTTTACGCTTCACTACCTTAGGCATCTTCAAAAAAATAACTAGTCAGATACCTTATGCATCAATAACTGGTTTATAATTTTTATAATTTTACTTTGCCAGCTAGTTTTCCATCTAACAAATATAATTACATAACGATACCAAAAATCCTGCAAGATATTGCCTTTTGAAAAAATACGTTGTGATTAACTAGTAGTTTCTTCCTGCGAACACAAAAAAAGCTTTCAGGAAAAACCTGAAAGCTTTGTATTTAATGTGGTGCGGGAAAGAGGACTTGAACCTCCACACCTTGCGGCGCCAGATCCTAAGTCTGGTGCGTCTGCCATTCCGCCATTCCCGCTTATGGAATTCGTTACAGAACATCTTGTAGCTATTCGATAATCATAATCTTGAAAAGTTTCTTTAAATTCAACGTTATGGCCAAGACCACGTCTGCAAGTATTATTATACACGATTATAATAAAAAAAGAAAGAGTAGAATTAAAATTATTTTAGCGGCCGCCGTCCGCTTTGTACAATCAGTTATTTCCTTAGTCTGCTGAGAAAACTTAGTGATTGATCCAACAATTTTCTCAAATGTTTCCCCCGCAGAGTTAACCACGCTCACCCCTGTTTTGATTCCTGCCGCACCTGCTTGGGCTGTAATGATCGTTTGATCCATGTTTGCTTGATTGCGAGCGATTAAGGCTTCAATTTGCCCAGCAGATTGGTTTGAGTGGCAATCGTCGAAATAAAATTTACGATTTTCCCAATCTCCTGAGAACCTTTTGCCAATTCTTCGATGGCAGTTTGTATAGCCTCAGAACCTTGACCGATCTGTTCCATCTGACAAATTGCTTGTTCAACCTTTTGCCGCCCCTGCTCAGCCTCATATGATGTGTTAGTCGCAATTTCTGCTAAACCACAGGCTACTGTTGAAACCTGATTTATACTAACAAA
>Ga0224518_1000033_pt1 | contig 31131 bp, 29 predicted proteins | sample IRBST25metaG_FD_179891 | JGI IMG/M metagenome (GOLD analysis project Ga0224518, IMG submission 179891) | Peat soil microbial communities from Stordalen Mire, Sweden - IR.B.S.T-25 | ecosystem: Environmental > Terrestrial > Soil > Wetlands > Peat | place: Sweden: Norrbotten County, Stordalen Mire...
AACCATTTGTATGATGTATATGGCGACAATTTTGTTTGTGCTCGTTGCTACGGTCATATTGCTATATTGGAAGTGAACTCGTCCAGCTAAATGCTTGCTAGACAACGGGTTTTTAGTAGGGGACTTCCGCTTGTATCAGTGGGAGGCTTACAATGATAGGAGAGGTTTACAATCACTATGAAAAACTTTATTACTGGTTTGCAATTTTTAACAAGAATTCATATTGTCAAGGAATCAGAATGGTCGCCTGAAAGTTTTGGGCGTAGTGTGAAGTATTTTCCCTTAATCGGCGCTATACTGGGAATTATACTGGTGGTAATCAATCAATTATTTGCTGAGTATTTGCCCTTTCTCAATATTTATATGCCACCTCATGTATTAGCTACCGTACTGATTGCTACGAACATTCTGCTTACAGGTGGCCTAACTTGTGATGGCTTTATGGATACGATGGATGGTATTTTTTCTGGTCGTTCCTCGGAGCGAATGTTAGAAATTATGAAAGATAGCCGTGTAGGCGCTAATGGTGTGATGGCTTTTACTTTGTTAATGCTAATGAAATGGTCATTGCTGATGGATTTATCACCATTGCTCTTGCCCAATGCTTTATTAGCGATGCCATTATTGGGCAGATTTGCAATGGTCCTTGGTATTACGGCCTTTCCATATGCACGTCCAGATGGTATTGGGAAAGCATTTGCCCAATATGCTGATAAATATACCTTGTATATTAGTATTGTCCTTACTGTGCTCGTCATAGGGTTGCTTGGTAAGCAAGCTTGGTTAAGTCTGGGGTTGGTTAGTATTTGTACCATGCTGTTTGCGCGTTTCGTTACGAAGTTATTAGGTGGTTTAACTGGGGATATCTATGGGGCCTTGAGTGAGTTGGCAGAAATAGCAGTATTGCTGGTATTTTCATTTTGAATCTAACAAATAAAGAGTTGGATTGTGGTCTACTTATTGACAAACAATATTACCCAGGATATAGTGAACTTTAATTAACATGCAAATTGCTAATTGTTTTTGTTAGTTTCTAAGAATTATAGATTATGGAGAACAATGATATGAAGGTAACGGTCAAAGCTCCTGGTTCTTGTGGCGAGTTAGCGCAAGGTACAATAGGGGGCAAAAATTTTTTGATTACCTGTCCCATTGATGTATATTCAGAGGTAACAGTAACAACAGATGGATACGCCCCCTGGCGTGTCGGTCGTAAAGTGTTTACTGCCATTAATAAAACACTGCACCATTTTAAACATTCAGGTAGTCACCTTCATGTTTGTGTTAAGTCAGATTTGCCATTAGGTAAGGGAATGGCCTCTAGTAGTGCTGACATTAGTGCTACTTGCCAAAGTGTTGCCTTAAGCCTTGGGCAGGAATTGCTGCCTGATGAAATTGCCGATATCGCTCTAACCATTGAGCCTACCGATGGCATATTTTATCCTGGTATTATGTTATTTGATCATGTACATGGTCAAATTCGTCAATATTTAGGGGAAGCCCTTCCTATGTATATTGTGATCGTGGATGTGGGTGGAGAAATTAATACACTACATTTTAATAAACGTTGTGATCTAAAAGTGTTAAACAAAGCCAATGAATCTCAAGTGACACAGGCCATGAACTTAATCATCAAGGGACTGAACACGCAAGACATTCAACTAATTGGCCAAGGTGCTACCATTAGCGCACTAGCTAATCAAAGTATTTTATTTAAACCTCATCTGGAAAATATTATTGCAATTGGTCGTTCGTGGGGAGCTGTGGGGGTAAATATCGCCCATAGTGGTACGGTTGTTGGTATACTATTTCCCTTAGATACACTGCATAACCACTCTGCCTGTATTGAGGAAGTCCACCGTTGCTGTGCTGGTGTTAGGTATTTGCGTACCGTTCGGTTGATTTCAGGGGGCTTGACGAAAAAATAGTTAAAGTGTTACGAATGGATGAGAAGGTGATACAAATGAAGGAAAACAAGAGTGCTACCCACGGCGGTAATTTATATGCTGCCATTAGGCAAAAAGGTGGTTCTTTTGCTGAAATATTAGATTTTAGCGCCAATATTAATCCCCTTGGTCTTGGGGAAAATGTCCGCCAAGCATTACACACATCCTTGGAATCGATCATTCACTATCCAGATGCCCAGGCTCATGCTTTAAAACAAGCCGTTAGCCAACATTATGATGTGCAAGAAGACATGATCACCATGGGCAATGGTGCAGTAGAGCTGATGTATATTTTGTGTCATATTCTAAAACCCAAAAGAGTACTTGTCACAGCACCAACCTTTAGTGAATACGAATCAGCGGCCAAGGCCAGCGGTGCTGAAATTGAATATTTGTACTTGCATCCGGAGAAGAATTTTGTGATTGATATTCAAGAAATGATCACACAGCTAGCTACTGTCGACATTGTTTTTATTTGCAATCCTAACAACCCGACTGGTGCATTACTGAGTCATACACAAATCGCAGAAGTCTTACGGGTTGCTGAACAATGTAACACCTATGTTGTGGTTGATGAATCTTTTCTTGATTTTTTACCCAATGATCAGCTCAATACTTGCCGAAGACTGATGACCGTGTATCCTAATTTAGTTATTTTACACTCTTTGACCAAATTTTATGCGATTCCTGGACTGCGCTTAGGATTTTCCTTAGCAGGTGCGGAATTGACCCAATTACTACATCAAGGCAAAGACCCCTGGAATGTGAATACCTTAGCCCAAAGTGCTGGCGTAGCCGCTTTGCAGGATCATGCTTACCAAAGTGAAAGTAAAAAATTTCTTGAAAAAGTAAAAATAGACTTATATGAAAGTTTGCGATCCATACCAGAGTTACACCCTTACTTACCTTCTGTAAACTTTATATTGATAAATATAAAAAAAACCGGGCTGACTAGTACAGAACTGGCACAAGCAATGGCATCTCATCATATTTTAGTGCGAGATTGTAGTAATTATCCTGGATTGTCAGCTGAATATATTCGCGTCGCAGTAAAATGTCCAGAACAAAACAGCATACTAGTTACTACACTAAAGAAAGTTATAGGTGATAAAAAATGACAAAAGTAATTTTGGTGCGCCATGGGCAGACCCTTTGGAATTTAGAAATGAAATACCAAGGACATTGTGATGTAGCATTAACTGATAAAGGTATACGGCAAGCGAAACTTGCCGCTGAGCGTCTAGCAGGAGAAAGAATTTCTGCAGTATATGCTAGTGATTTAAATCGAGCCTTTAAAACTGCAGAGTGTATTGCCAGCAAACATAACTTGCCAGTTGCAGCCATTCCAGAGCTACGAGAAATTAATTTTGGTGACTGGGAAGGCATGACCTTTGAAGGCATTAGCGATCCAATTAATAATCATTGGTCTGAAGAAATGACCAAGGTATTTTCTCATCCTGGTGAAGCGCAAATACCGGGTGGGGAAAATTTTATACAAGTAAGAGAACGAGCGATGAGTGCACTACATAAGTTAGTGGCAGCACATCCTGATCAAACCATTGTTGTTGTTTCTCATGGTGGAACCATTCGTACGGTGTTATGCGCTATTTTAGATATCAATTTAAATAATCTTTGGAAGATTAAACAGGATAATACAGCAATTAATATGCTGGAATATTATGATGATGAAATTTTTGTCTCATTAGTCAATGATGTTCATCATTTAGATAACTATTAAGAAAAAGGCGGCCTAAAAATAGTATGAAAAAACTATTTTTAGGCCGCCTTTTTGTGATGTCAGAAAGTAAATCCCTTGCCGATTATCTCAGCGTGAGATTGGTGGGGGTGTAGTTAATATCCTTTTATGTTGCGTAGGGTATGGGGAAATGGCTAAGTCCAACTGGAAAAAGATGTAGTAAGAACACGAAAAAGGTGAAAGAATAGAGAAGAGGATACGCAAAATAATAACATTCGTGATATAATATAAACTTAAATGAAGGAAATAGTCACGGGTGAGAGCCTGTAGTCGGCGCTTATTGCTCAAGAAAGAGGTTACGACAATGTATAGTTACTGTATTATACCTGGTAATCCAGAAAATTTTTTAACGTTTGTAACACAACTCCCCATTCCGGCAGAGGATAAGGAGTTATTAAGGTATTCTAAAGTTACTAAAGTTGAAGTAAATACGAATAATAGTACCTGGGATATTTTTATGAATGTCCCTAAAAAATTATCAGAACAAACTTTATTATTAACTGCTAAAAAACTTTGTATGGATTGTGGTTTAAAGAAAGTGCAGTTTATACAAAATCTAAAAATATTAGAAGTCTATTTAGAAAAAGAATGGAAGTATTTTGTTGCGGAAATTTCTAATGGTGTGTATTCGATTAAACATTTGTTGACCAATGCCAAGTGGAATTTTGATGGTAATACCCTGACCATTCAAATCGTTGGTGAATTGTCTGCTGAACTTTTGGCGACACACAGTATTGAACATTCCATGCAAAATTTTATATTACAAGAATTTAACCGTAAATGTGCGGTAAATTGTATTACCCTTGCTGCTGAAGATGATTCTCCATCTGCTGAGGATTTATTAACGCCTGAATACCTAGAAGCGCTGACTGATTACAAATCACCAGAGGCCGCAAGATCAGATAGTCCCGTGATTTTTGGGCGCAATATTAAAGCTGAACCTACTCTGATGAGTTTTATTCAAGAGGAAGCGCGCAATGTTGTGGTTGAAGGGCAACTTGTTAATTTTGAACTACGAGAATTGCGTTCCGGGCGGCAATTATTAACCTTTGATGTCAGCGATATGACCGACGGCATTAGCGGTAAAGTGTTTTTTGAGGATAAAGATAAAGAGCAAATTCCTAAAATCGCAGCCGCCTTAAGCAAGGGGATGTTGGTCAGAGCTAAAGGTATGGTGCAGTTTGATAAATATAGTAATGAATTAGTTTTATATGCGGATAGTATGTGTAAAGTGAAAAAGGCTGTTGTCCGTATGGATAATGCAGCCACCACACGAGTTGAACTACATGCTCATACACGCATGAGTAATATGGATGCCATGGTTTCAGCGAAAGATTTGATTAAAACAGCGGCGTTATGGGGGCACCCAGCAGTGGCGATCACTGATCATGGCGTGGTACAGGCTTTTCCCGAAGCTCATGAGGCTGCCGTTAAAGCTGGTATTAAAGTCATTTATGGTATGGAAGGGTATTTAGTGGATGATGATCTGAAAAAAGCTCGTCATATTATTATTTTAGCGCAAAATAGCATCGGGCTACGCAATTTATATCGCTTAGTATCTCTATCCCATTTAAAATATTTATATCGAACACCTCGTGTGCCTCGTAAAATATTACAGGAATATCGGGAAGGATTATTATTAGGTTCTGCTTGTGAAGCTGGTGAGCTCATACAGGCTATTTTACGCGGAGCAGATGACGAAGAGTTAATCGAGATTGCCAATTTCTATGATTATCTAGAAATTCAGCCTACTGGCAATAATTCATTCTTGATCCGTGAAGGTGTCGTTGCCAATGAAGAAGGGTTAAGGCAAATTAACAAGAAAGTTTGTGAAATCGGTAGTAAGGTGAATAAATTAGTAGTCGCGACTTGTGATGTGCATTTCTTAAATCCTGAAGATGAAGTGTATCGGCGAATTCTGATGGCTGGTAAAGGCTTTAAAGATGCCGATCAACAACCACCATTATTTCTGCGCACGACGGAAGAAATGCTGAATGAATTTGCGTATCTTGGTAAAGAATTATCTTATGAAACTGTGGTCGAAAACCCACGACGCATTAGTGAGCTGATTGAAAACTTTAAACCGATTCCAGATGATCTCTATTCACCACAGATCCCTGGTGCAGAAGAGGCCATTCGTTCCATGTCCTATGTCAAAGCGGAGCATATGTATGGAACTCCACTGCCAGAGCTAGTCGCTGCTCGTTTAACCAACGAATTAGACAGTATTATCAACCATGGCTTTGCCGTGCTATATTTAATTGCTCACAAATTGGTTAAAAAATCTCTGGATGATGGTTATTTGGTAGGTTCACGGGGCTCCGTAGGTTCTTCATTTGTAGCTACTATGACTGATATTACCGAAGTAAATCCGTTGCCACCACATTGGCGCTGTTTGGAGTGTAAACATAGCGAGTTTATTACCGATGGTAGTTACGGTGGCGGCTTTGATTTGCCGGATAAGGATTGTCCTGTATGCCAGGTACCGATGACTAAGGATGGCCATGACATTCCCTTTGCGGTGTTCATGGGTTTTCATGGCGACAAAGTTCCTGATATTGATCTGAATTTTTCTGGTGACTATCAACCCGTTGCCCACAAATATACGGAAGAATTATTTGGTAAGGATAATGTATTTCGTGCTGGAACAATCGCTACCGTTGCTGATAAAACAGCGTATGGCTATGTGAAAAACTATTTTACAGAAAAAGGAATTACGCCGCGAAATGCCTATATTAATGCGATTATATCAGGCTGCGTGGGTGTGAAACGCACCACAGGTCAACATCCAGGTGGTATTATGGTTGTGCCAAGAGATATGGATGTTCATCACTTTACGCCCATTCAACATCCAGCGGATGATAAGAGTTCTGGTACCATCACCACACATTTTGATTACCATTCAATTAGTAGTCGATTGGTCAAACTTGATATTCTCGGACATGATGATCCGACAGTGATCAAGATGTTGGAAGATTTAACTGGTATTGATGCCAAACAAATTTCGTTGGATGATGCCGAAACCATGAGCTTATTCTCCTCAACGACGGCTTTGAAGTTGACACCAAAGGAACTAGGGAGTACTGTGGGTACTTTTGGAATCCCTGAGTTCGGCACTAAATTCGTGCGGCAAATGCTAGAAGATACTATGCCCAAGACCTTTAGTGAATTGGTGCGCATCAGTGGATTTTCTCATGGCACTGATGTATGGCTGAATAATGCTCAAGATTTAATTAAAGCTGGTACCGCCAAACTATCCGAAGCCATTTCAGCCCGTGACGACATTATGATGTATCTAATTCACAAAGGTGTTGCTGCGCAACTTGCCTTTAAAGTGATGGAAGGTGTTCGTAAAGGAAAAGGCATAAAAGCGGAAGAAGTGGCAAAACTGCGAGAGAATCAGGTGCCAGAGTGGTATATTGATTCTTGTCAAAAAATTAAATATATGTTTCCTAAAGCTCATGCTGTGGCTTATGTTATGATGGCGTTTCGAATTGCATATTGCAAAGTACATCATCCATTAGCGTTTTATACCTCTTATTTTAGTGTACGGGGTACTGATTTCGACGCTGATCTTGTATTACAAGGTGAAATGGCCTTGCGTGCTCGTTTAGCGGAATATGAAGCAAAAGGTAACACTCTTACCGCTAAAGAGAAAAGTATACTGCCCGTGGTTGAAATGGCCTTAGAAATGTATCTACGTGGCTATACTTTCCAAAGGGTAGATTTATACAAATCTCATGCCGTTAATTTTGTAATTGTCGAGAATGGGTTATTACCACCATTGTCATCATTGCAGGGACTTGGGGTTAATGTAGCACAGAGTATTGCCACCACACGCGAAGAAAGCCCTTTTTCTTCCCTTGAAGATTTAAAAACCAGGGCACGGGCTTCCAAAACAGTGATTGATATACTAAAGAACCATGGCTGCGTCAACGATTTGCCAGAATCAGATCAAATGATGCTCTTTGTTTAAACTGTTATAAAAATTATGTTGTAAAAAAAAATGGGGAGTGCTATAATTATCGGTAGTATAATTGTTTTTTTTGCACGGCAAGAGTGGGTATAATACCCACTCTTTCATCTTAGTGCCTGGTTTATCCTGCCAAATATAGGGTATAAGCATACATATTATTAGGTAACACTAAGACAGAAAACTATACTTAGGTAGGAGGTATTTTTGTGTCAAAAGAACACATTGAAAATTTGGTGGAAAAAGTTGTTCAAGATATTGTCATTGGCAGCGCAATTGAGCTGGTAGATGTAGAATATGTTAGGGAACGCGAGTGGTATTTACGGGTGTTTTTGGATAAAGAAGGCGGTATTGAAATCGAAGACTGCCAATGGGTCAGTGAACAGCTTGAAGAAAAATTGGAACAACTAACGCCCCTTAAGGAGCGTTATTATTTAGAAGTTTCTTCTCCTGGACTAGATCGTGCATTACGAAAAGATCGGGATTTTATTCGTCATGTTGGTGATAAGATAGAGATCAACACTTCTAAGCAGTTCGATGGGGACAGAAAAATTGTTGGTACCTTGAAAGGCCTGATTGACGGTAATATAAGTATTGATGTTGATGGCGTTGAAATCAATGTTCCGCGCAGTCAAACTTCACAAGTTAGGTTATATCTTGAATTTTAATGATGAAAATTGAATAGGAGGAATTTAGGTGAACGCAGAATTCATGCAAGCCTTTGAACAATTAGGCAAGGAGAAGGGGATTGCTCCAGAAATCTTGTTTGATGCAATAGAAGCAGCACTTATCTCAGCTTATAAACGAAATTTCAGTTCTGCGCAAAATGTGCGCGTATTACTGGAACGAACGACAGGTGTGATTAAGGTCTATGCTCGAAAAAATGTGGTCGATATTGTTAAAGATTCACGTTTAGAGATCGATTTAAATGAAGCACGATTATTGGATGTACGTTATGAATTAGAGGATATTGTTGAAATAGAAGTTACGCCAAAAGATTTTGGCCGAATTGCCGCTCAAACGGCAAAACAGGTGGTGGTTCAGCGCATTCGTGAAGCTGAACGCGGTATTATTTATGATGAATTTTCCAACCGTGAAAGTGATATTTTAAATGGTGTTGTTCAACGTATTGAACAAAAGAATGTATATATTGATCTTGGTAAGGCTGAAGCTATTTTAGCACCATCAGAACAGATTCCCGGTGAAAGCTACAAACATGGCGATCGGGTTAAGACCTATGTAATCGAAGTGAAAAAAACTACTAAGGGTCCACAAATATTAGTATCGCGCACACATCCTGGATTGTTAAAGCGTCTATTTGAATTAGAGGTCCCAGAGATCCATGATGGTATTGTTGAAATAAAATCTGTGGCGAGAGAACCAGGCCTACGCTCGAAGTTCGCAGTACATTCCAGAGATGAAAATGTTGATCCCGTGGGCGCTTGTGTGGGACATAAAGGCATGCGCGTACAAAACATTGTTAACGAACTACGTGGGGAAAAAATTGATATTGTAAAGTGGAATACAGACCCAGCTAAATATATTGCCAATGCCCTTAGTCCGGCCAAAGTTGTTAGTGTCGTGATTAATGAGGTTGAAAAAATTTCTAGAGTCGTAGTACCTGACTATCAATTGTCCTTGGCGATTGGTAAAGAAGGTCAGAATGCTCGTTTGGCTGCCAAACTTACAGGTTGGAAAATTGACATTAAAAGTGAGTCCCAAGTACAGGTGAATGAGTAGGAGGTGTTTATATGGTAGTGCCCAAAAAAACTCCTCAACGCTTATGTGTAGGTTGCCAACAATTGAAAAATAAAAAAGAGTTATTACGTGTGGTGCGCACACCTGACAATGAAGTTGTATTAGATATGACGGGTAAAAAAGCAGGACGTGGTGCCTATCTTTGCTCAAATGCTCAATGTTTAGCGAAGGCTTTTAAAGAAAAAAGATTGGAACGAGCATTGAAAAGAGTCATCGAGTCAGAGGTTTATGAACAATTAAGTTCAGGTATTAGCCAATGAGTAATGAGCAAAAAATAGCTTCACTATTAGGGCTAGCACAAAAAGCTGGTAAAGTAGTTTCTGGTGAATTAGCGGTTGAAAAGGCTGTAAAATCAGGTCAGGCTAAGCTTCTGATCATGGCTACTGATTGTTCTGCAGCAACTAAGAAGAACTATCGTGATATGACCACTTATTATAAAGTAGAAATTCATGAATTGTATTCAAAAGAAGAACTAGGTAGATGTATTGGTAGAATGTATCGTGCAACAGTCGCAGTAACCGATGCAGGTTTTTGCACCGCAATAAACAAGCTAATTGACACGGAAATGCAAAGTAAACCATAGTTATTCTTACTTTTAAACAGAAATTGACAAAATTTCTGTTTTTATAAAAAATGGAGGTAGATGAATGTCCAAATATAGAATATATGAATTAGCCAAAGAATTTAACACGGAAAGTAAAGTAATTATTGACATTTTAGCTCGCAACAATATGGAAGCTAAAAATCATATGAGTAGTGTGGGTGATGATGCTAAAACCGTTATTACCAGAACCTTCGCCCATAAAATGGCCCCTACGGCGTCTGTAATACAAAATAATGTAGCGCCTTCACCACAAACTCCCTCATCACCAGTACCGCAAGTTGCGCCAACGACAAATACGACGCAATCAACTCCCCCTATTCAAAACCAAGGACAACGTCCAACACCTAACGGACAATATGCTGGTCAGCATCAAGGACAACGCCCAGCATATAATGGACAACATACTAGCCAAAATCAAGGGCAACGTCCAGCACCTACTGGGCAATATGTTGGTCAAAATCAAGGGCAACGTCCAGCACCTACTGGGCAATATGTTGGTCAAAACCAAGGGCAACGTCCAGCACCTACTGGGCAATATGCTGGTCAAAACCAGGGGCAACGTCCAGCACCTGCTGGGCAATATGCTGGTCAAAACCAAGGACAACGTCCAGTACATAATCAAGGGCAACATCCTAGTCAAAATCAAGGACAACGTCCAGCGTATAACGGTCAGTCAAATGTTGGGGCACAACCAGCACAAAATCAAGCTAGACCTGCCGCAGCTAATAAATTCGCACAAAGTACGAATAAACCACCTGCTAATAATAATGGTTTTAGAAATCAAGGATCAGGGAACTATAATAATAGAAGACCTCAACAAAATAATAACAATAATCGTAACAATCAATTCCGTCCAGCACCCGCTCCTAAATTAGAAATACCAAAACCTAAAAACATTAAACTTGGTGAATCCACTGCCGTAAAAGACTTGGCTAGTAAAATGAGCATGCAAGTCGGTGAAGTCATCAAGAAATTGATGATGCTTGGGGTTATGGCTACTATCAATCAAGATCTTGACTTTGATACTGCCTCCTTAGTAGCAACTGAATTTGGCGTTGCTGTGCAAGAATTGCCACCAGAAGAAGATCCTACTGAAATCTTAGAAATTGAAGATGATCCTGCGACCCTGATCCTGCGTCCGCCAGTAGTAACCGTAATGGGACACGTCGATCATGGTAAAACATCTTTATTAGATTCCATTCGGCAAACCCATGTAACTTCCCAAGAAGCTGGCGGAATTACCCAGCACATTGGTGCCTACAACGTGACTTGTCAGGGTAAAAAGATAGTATTCCTTGACACACCTGGTCATGAAGCCTTTACTGCAATGCGGGCACGCGGTGCTCAGGTAACAGACATTGCCATTTTAGTTGTAGCAGCTGATGATGGAGTTATGCCACAAACTATTGAAGCGATAAATCATGCTAAATCAGCCAATGTACCGATTATTGTCGCAATTAATAAAATTGATCGCCCAGGTTCCAATCCCGATCGCGTAAAGCAACAATTATCCGATCATGGTCTTATTGCTGAAGACTGGGGTGGGGATGCGATCATGGTACCTGTATCAGCACAAAAGAAGACAGGTATCAGTGATCTCCTTGAAATGATTGTATTAGTTGCTGAAATGCAAGAGCTTAAAGCCAATCCTAATCGTTATGCAATGGGTACCATTATTGAGGCGAAACTAGATAAAGGTCGTGGACCGGTAGCTACGATATTAGTACAAAAAGGCACCCTACACATTGGTGATTCCATTATTGCTGGTACGGCCTATGGTAAGGTTCGAGCCATGATCAATGACCGTGGTGAACAGGTGAAAAAGGCTGGCCCTTCTACGCCAGTAGAGGTCCTTGGTCTTGCTGATGTACCAGAAGCTGGCGATGTTCTAGTTGCTGTCGATGAAAAGATTGCTCGTGCTGTTGCTGAAAAACGCATTGCCAAAAAGCGTACAGATGAATTAATGCAATCACAAAAAGTTTCATTAGATGATTTGTTTAAACAAATTCAAGATGGCAATATTAAAGATTTGAACATTGTCATTAAAGCTGATGTGCAAGGTTCTGTTGAGGCTTTACGCCAATCTTTATTGAATTTGAACGCCACTAATGAAGAAGTACGAGTTAACATTGTGCATGCTGGTGTTGGTACGATTAATGAATCAGACGTCATGTTAGCATCGGCTGCCAATGCGTTGATTATTGGCTTTAATGTGCGTCCTGATGCCAATTCTCGTAAAGCTGCCACTGCTGAAAAGATCGATATTAGACTGTATCGTATTATTTATGAAGCATTAAATGATGTAGAAGCGGCAATGACAGGTATGCTTGCGCCAACCTTTAAGGAAGTAATTCAAGGTCGCGTAGAAATACGTCAGATCTTTACGATCTCTAAAGTGCTGATTGCTGGTGCTTATGTGTTAGAAGGTAAAGTCTTCAATTCCTCTCAAGTTCGTGTAATTCGTGATGGAATTGTCATGCATGAAGGTCCTCTAGAGTCATTGCGACGTTTCAAAGATGACGTAAAAGAAGTAGCTGCTGGCTATGAATGTGGCGTCACAATCGATAATTTCCGTGATCTCAAAGAAGGCGATATCCTTGAAGCGTTTACCATGGAAGAAATAAAACCTAAGGGTTAAAAAAAGAGGGTCATACATTATGGGACAGCTCCGCGTAGAAAAAGTTCAGGAGTTCATAAAGCAAGAGATTAGTAAAATTATTTTGACAGAAGTGAAAGATCCACGCGTTGGTTTTGTAACCATTACGCGCGTGGAAGTCACTGGTGATTTGCTCAGCGCGAAAGTCTATGTTAGCTTGATGGGCAGTGATGAGCAAAAAGCCAACACTTGGAAAGGTTTGCAAAGTTCACTAGGGTATATGCGCTCTGAAATTGGCAAACGGATTCGTATGCGACTAACACCTACGCTATCATTGCATCTAGATGAGTCCTTAGATTATAGTGCTCACATCCAAGAATTGTTGCTTAAAATCAAAGAGGAAGAGAGTAAACAATAAACGATGGATTTTTCATTTGAACAGATTGCAATGCTGTTAGCCAGTAGCAACACGATCATTTTAACTGCACATATGCAGCCTGATGGTGACTGTTTGGGATCTATGTTGGCCCTTTATCAGTATCTTGCTGCGAATGGAAAAAACGTGAAGATGGTACTGGATGATGATATACCTGTCTTATATCAATTTCTTCCTGGGTATGAATTGATTAATAGACCAACATCAACCGTTATCAGCGCTGATTTATTAATTGTACTGGATGCCAGTGATGTTGAACGGATTGGTAAAGTAAAAGAGCATGTGAATGCTCCCATCTTGAATATTGATCATCATCTATCCAACACAAAATTTGCTGATTATTGGTATATTGAAACACAGTCAGCAGCTACAGGCGAAATTGTATTTCAGTTACTAACAATGCTAAAAGCCAGCATTACAGCTGAAATAGCAACTTGTCTTTATACTGCGATTGCTACTGACTGTGGATTTTTTCGTTATGCCAATACATCTGTACAAACCATGCGTTGTGGCGCTGATTTAATGGAATATGGAGCTCAGCCTAGTCTGATTTCTGAATACATGGAAGCTAAACCTCTAGAGAGTATTCTCACATTAGCGAAAGTATTAGAAACAGTAAAGCTTTATCACCATGGGAAAATTGCGACCATAACAATATCACCGAATCTATTAAATAATCTTGATAGTACCGAAGGGTTGATCAACTATCCACGGGTGATTGAAGGGGTAGAAGTAGCCATTATGTTTAAAGTTATGAATGACGGCACGATTCGCATTAGTTTCCGTTCCAAAACAGTGGATGTGAGTAAGTTAGCACTTAGTTTTGGCGGGGGTGGCCATGCACGGGCTGCTGGTTGCGCCATTATAGGCACCATTGACAAGGTTGTCAAAGAAGTGCTTCGCGCTACCGTGAAGCAACTTGCGGAGGTGATCTCATGATTGGTGGCCTCATTAATATCCTAAAACCACCTGGCATGACTTCTCATGATGTCGTGGCATTTATTCGTAGGGTTTACCATTTAAAACGTGTTGGTCACGCTGGTACGTTAGACCCCGCTGCTGCAGGTGTATTACCTGTAGCCATCGGCACGGGTACACGTTTACTGGAATATATGACCGACTGTGATAAAAGCTATCGTACGCTACTTACCATTGGTTATGAAACGGATACAGGTGACGACACGGGAACCATTATCCGTAGTACAGATTGCATCATGCCTTCGCCAGAAAAAATAGAAGAGGTATTAACATCGTTTCTGGGCATAATTGAACAAGTTCCACCGATGTATTCAGCAATCAAAATACAGGGTAAAAAATTGTATGAATTGGCGCGTGCTGGCATTACTGTTGAACGAAAAGCGCGGACGGTTACCATTCACGATATTAAGTTATTACAAGTAACCGAGAAGAGCATCCTTTTTGATGTTACCTGTTCAAAAGGGACCTATATTCGTTCCTTATGCACTGATATTGGCGAAAAAATAAATTGTCCGGTTGTAATGTCTTTTCTCGTGCGGACACGAGTAGGCTCTTTTGCGGTGGATCAGGCTTTTACACTAGAAGAAATTGAAGAGAACCCCACCAATGCTCTTTTGCCGGTGGATACAGCTCTTGAGTATCTGCCGAAAGTGGCACTATCCCCAGAAATTGCGCAAGCATTTAAACATGGCCAAAGCATTCGAAATACCAGTCTTAACAATACTGAGCAAACTTTATTACGAATTTATGATCATGAAAACCTTTTAATTGGCATAGGACAAATCAATACTGACTTAGCAGTAATTGTGCCAATTAAAGTTCTAGTATCAGGATAATCCTACAGTAAAGAGTCTGTTTAAAACTGTTTTTAAGCAGACTCTAATACTATATATATTTGTGTGGTGTAGATATGCAAATAATTAATGATGTGACGAATGTAAATCTTAATTTTCCCAGAATTATAATGGCATTAGGTACTTTTGATGGTATACATATTGGTCATCAAAAAATCATTTCGCAGGCTGTAAATTTGGCAAAACAAATTAATGGTACCAGTGTAGTATTTACTTTTAGCAATCATCCTTTGTCTGTGGTCGCACCACAGCATTGTCCACGGCAACTAGTTACTCTCGATTATAAGGCCGAATTAATCGAGAAATTAGGTGTAGATATTTTAATGACCATTCCTTTTACGCCCCAATTTTTACAACTCTCTGCTACCCAGTTTATTCAATTAATTGTAGAGAATTTAAGTCCGAAACATATTGTAGTAGGACCAAATTATTTTTTTGGACACAAACGTAGTGGTACGCCAGAATTGTTGCAAAGTGCAGGCAAACAACATGGATTTAAGGTGGAAATTCACCCCATCGTCTATTGTAAGGATAAGATTGTCAGTAGTACATTAATACGTCAAATGATTGGAATTGGGCATGTGGATAAAGTGTCCCCATTGTTGGGAAGATTATTTGAAATAAAAGGTATTGTTATGCACGGCGCTAAGCGTGGCCGTAAACTAGGTTATCCAACAATTAATTTAGAAATTTGCACCCAATTAATCTCACCGCCGGACGGCGTGTACATCGTTTCGCTAATCATTGGAGACACGCAGTATCGGGGTATTGCTAACATTGGTGACAACCCAACATTTAAGGAAACCCAGCGTCGTCTGGAAGTCCATATTTTAGGTTTTTCTGGAAATCTATATGGACAACTGGTTACCGTGAGCTTTTTAAAACAGATTCGTAGTCAAATTGCTTTTTCAAGTGCTGAAGAACTTAAACAGCAAATTTCTCAAGATATCGAAGTGGCTCAGCATTATTATTCGGTAGTAACTTCAAAATAAAGGATAATAACTGTTTACAATGATTACTATGTATGGTAGAATTAATTTCGTTGATAAACGTCTACTGGATGTTTAATCATAAATAACCATAGCGCGGATACTCGATTCTCCAACGATTATCTTGGCTAATGGGGATATAAAAAAGGGAGTGTACCATTATGTTAACAGCAGAATCAAAACAATCTTTAATTGAGCAGTATCGTGTACATGAAACAGATACTGGATCACCAGAAGTACAAATCGCTATCTTAACTGAACGCATCAACTATTTGACTGGTCATTTAAAAATGCACAAAAAAGATCATCATTCCAGACGCGGTCTTTTGAAAATGGTTGGTCAACGTAGAAATTTATTGAACTATTTGCGCGATAATGATTTAGCACGTTACCGTACTATTCTTGAAAAACTTAACTTGAGAAAGTAAGCAACTTTTTCATTTATCTAAGAGGGAGACTAAGGCTTTTGCCTGCGTCAAGGACTTGGCACAAGCCAAGTCCTTTCTTATTATTGATATAAGGCATGAAGAAACCACTTACTTTTTTTAGATGGTATAAATTATATATTTTATTATTATTTTCTAGTTTAGTTATGAATAATAAAGGAAATAATAAAAAAAATGTCGAAGATTTAATAATTGATAATTAGAACAGGAATACATAGGAGGAAAAATAAATATGCAGACATTTCAAATGCAATTGGGCAATCGGACACTAATTATAGAAACTGGTAAAATGGCAAAACAAGCTGGTGGAGCAGTATTAGTTCGTTATGGTGACACTGCTGTACTGGTTACTGCTACAGCATCAGCTGAACCAAGAGACGGAATGGATTTTTTTCCATTAACAGTTGATTATGAGGAAAAATTGTATGCTGTTGGTAAAATTCCAGGGGGGTTCATCAAACGTGAGGGACGTCCAAGCGAATCTTCGATTCTTGCTAGTCGATTAATTGATCGGCCGATTCGCCCACTATTTGCTAGTGGTTTTCGCAATGATGTACAAGTAGTAGCTACTGTATTATCCATTGATCAAAATAATCCACCAGAAATTCCAGCAATGATTGGTGCATCCTGTGCACTATCAATTTCAGATATTCCTTTTAATGGACCAATTGGCGGTGTACGCGTTGGTATTATTGATAACCAATTGATTATTAATCCTACTGTTGAGCAACAAAAACTTAGTGACCTTAATTTAGTCGTAGCTGGTACGAAAGATGCCGTACTGATGGTAGAAGCTGGTGCTAATGAATTATCAGAAGAGACTATTTTACAGGCCATTAGTTTTGGTCATGATGCCATCCGTGAGATTATTGCTTTACAAGAAACAATGATTGCAGAAGTGGGCAAACCAAAACGTGAGATCAAGTTATATGAAATACCAGCAGATATTAATGCTGCGGTACGTAGCTATGCACTAGATAGTTTAACAACTGCTGTTACAAATCCTGATAAACTAACACGGCAAGCTAATATTAAACAAGTTAAACAAGAGGTTGCCGAACACTTTGCTACGATTTATCCTGACAATGGTAAAGATGTGCAAAATATGATCCAAAAAATTCTTAAAGAAATCGTGCGGAAAATGATTACCGTTGACAAAATACGTCCCGATGGCCGTGGTTTAGAAGAAGTGCGACCGATTACTTGCGAAGTTAGTTTATTGGCGCGTACACATGGTTCAGCATTGTTTACACGTGGACAAACCCAAGCACTTACCATTACAACCCTTGGTGCAATGGGCGATGAGCAAATTCTTGATGGTGTAGGAGTTGAAGAGTCAAAACGCTACATGCATCATTACAATTTCCCATCTTTTAGCGTTGGTGAAACAAGACCATCCCGTGGTCCAGGACGTCGCGAAATTGGCCATGGTGCTTTAGCTGAGCGTGCACTAGTGCCAGTCATTCCTTCTGAATTAGAATTCCCATATACCATTCGTTTAGTATCTGAAATTCTAGAATCCAATGGTTCGAGTTCAATGGCAAGTGTTTGTGGTAGTACTTTATCATTGTTAGACGCTGGTGTGCCAATTAAACGTCCAGTATCGGGTGTTGCCATGGGACTTGTCAAAGATGGAGAACATTATTCCATATTGACAGATATTCAAGGTATGGAAGATGCCTTAGGTGATATGGACTTTAAAGTTGCTGGTACAGTCAATGGTATCACAGCCATCCAAATGGATATTAAAATTGCTGGGATCACCAGACAAATTTTAACAGATGCTCTTGCACAAGCCAACCGTGGTCGTGCGCACATCATGGGTAAAATTTTAGAGGTTATTGATACGCCAAGACCTGAATTGTCGGCATTTGCGCCACGAATTATTACAATGAGCATTCATCCTGATAAAATCCGCGATGTCATCGGACCTGGCGGCAAGATGATCAAAAAGATCATTGAGGAGACCGGGGTTAAAATTGACATTGAAGATGACGGTAAGGTCTTTATTGCCGCAATTGATATGGAAGCAGGCAAAAAAGCCTTAAAAATTATTGAATCATTAGTACGTGATGTTGAACTTGGTACTACTTATACTGGCAAAGTTACTCGCATTATGAACTTTGGTGCTTTTGTTGAAATTTTACCTGGTAAAGAAGGACTGGTCCATATCTCTCATTTAGCCCTTGAACGTGTGGAAAAAGTAGAAGATGTGGTAAAAGTTGGCGACGAAATTATTGTTAAAGTAACGGAAATTGATCGCCAAGGTCGCATCAATCTTTCACGTAAAGAACTATTAGCCGCTGAAGCTGCTAATAAAGAGCAAGCATAATATATTGATTAAAGGGATATTTCAAAATAGGTTTTTCATCCTATTTTGAGTAGCCCTTTTGTTTTGTTTAAAATAATTAAAATTGCAGTTAATTAGAGTAGCTGAAATTCGAATAAAATGGATATCAGAAAGCAGAGGAGCCTTTTTCCTCTGCTTTTTGATATCCATTTTTGAAACTTAGATTTCTGTATAAAGTTATCATTTATAAACAGTACTATAAAATTAACATAAATTAAGCATCTAGATAATATATATATTTCATTAAAGAATTTACATTTAGGCTTTTATTTAACAAAGAAAACTTAGAGGTGATTAAATTTGAAGCGGTTATTAACTACTAGAATTAGACAAAGGTATCTTTTTTTCGCTACTGGCATTTTTATGATGATCGCCATATTATCAGGTCTATTACAACCTATTTTTAATCATGCCTCACTTCCAGGTAAGCCACAACCTATTTCTAATGGCAATACAGCAGCACCAAAAATAGCTTTTGCATGTAATATTTTTAGTGGTGAAGAATTTTTGCCGGCGATGTTAAACACCCTGGATACCACTGATAGCAAGATTACTTTTTTCATTGGTGGTAGTTGGGGAAAACGCTTTCCTAACCTAGTTACTGAACTGGCAAAGCGTGGTCATGAATTAGGAAATCACACTTATAGCCATCCACACCCTAATACCTTAAGCAAAGATAAGAATAAAGAGCAAATTCTACGCGCCGAGCAATTAATTACAGACCTCACCAAAATAAAAACTACTTTATATGCACCACCTTATGGAGAGTATAATGATACCGTTTTGCTTGCAGCTGACGAACTTGGCTACCGAACGATTATGTGGACCATCGATACCATTGATTGGCAAAATCCCTCACCTGAAATCATCATTAACCGAGTCATGAAAAAAGTAAATAATGGTGCAATCATTCTAATCCATCCCACTAAATCCACTGCTGAGGCATTACCGGAACTAATCAAACAACTAAAGAGTAAAGGCTACACCATTACCACAGTATCTGATATCTTGCAATAGTGACGAATGGAGCTGACTACTCAGATCCTGGTCTTTGGCGTTAGGTTTCATTATTACACCCCTTACACAGTTTACTGTATAAGGGGTGTAGTTTTTCATCTAGCATAAAGATCCGCTAGATCCTATCTTCATTCCCACCTTTTTCCTGTAGAATAGTTATGACGTTAGATATACCAATTATTTAATAAGACAACAAAGGGAGCAGGATTTCTTTCATATAAAGAGAACTTATATAAGTTAGCATTAATAAATTACATGCCACTGCTGATTAGAAAATCACGCACTATCCTCTATTTTGAGTAAGCTGTCAATATGTTTTTATACGTTCTATACTGACAAATAAAAGGAGTACAATATGTATCATAAATCGTTGTTACCAAATGGCATGAGGGTGGTCTCAGAATCCATTCCGTATGTAAAATCAGTTACTCTTGGAATATGGGTAGGAACTGGTTCCCGCTCTGAAGGACAGCATAATCATGGTATTTCCCACTTTATCGAGCATATGGTGTTTAAAGGCACGGAGAAACGTTCTGCTAAAGATATTGCAGAAACAGTAGATGAAGTTGGTGGACAATTAAATGCTTTTACTGGCAAGGAGTACACTTGCTATTATATTAAAGTTCTCGATACCCATCTAGAACTTGCCCTTGACGTACTTAGTGATATGCTACTTGCATCTAAATTTGATGCCGAAGACATTAAACGGGAACGGGAGGTTGTGCTAGAAGAAGTTCATATGTATGAAGATACACCTGATGAATTAGTTCATGACATTCATTTGACAAAGACTTGGGCTAATCACAACTTAGGACGTAATATCCTAGGAACGGTATCTTCCATTGAAAAATTCGATAAAAATCTAATCAACCAATATTATAACGAATTTTACACTCCTGATAATATTGTGATCGCCGCAGCTGGTAACTTGACTCATGACAGATTAGAAGAATTAGCCGAGCGCTATTTTGGAAAAATGCAAGGTGCTAAACAGCAAAGAAACATCGTTGCTCCCACTTTACTGCCAGCCCATACCATTCATAACAAAGGAATTGAACAAGTACATCTTTGCCTTGGCACAATTGGTGTTCCTCAAGCTTCAACCGCGATTTATCCCCTCCATATTTTAAATAATATTTTAGGTGGGGGGATCAGCTCTCGTTTATTCCAGTCCATTCGCGAAGAAAAAGGACTAGCGTATTCCATCTATTCTTATCAAACCAATTATAGTGATGCTGGACTATTTACAATTTATGCAGGAACAAGGCCAAGTAACATGATGCAGGTTACCGAACTTATTTGGAAAAATATAGATGATTTAAAACAGATAGGAATTACTGCTCGCGAATTGAATAAGACCAAAGAACAATTAAAAGGTGGCTTACTATTGGGACTGGAAAGCTCTAGTAGTCGAATGTCGAGAATTGGAAAAATGGAAATTTCATTAGGTAAACATGTTACTCTTGATGAAGTGGTTGCAAAAATTGATAAGGTTTCCTTAGAAGATTTAAAAGCAGTAGGGGATACGTTATTTGCTCCAGAAACCGTATGCTTTACAGCACTAGGACCAATCACGGAGGAGGCAGGAAATGCGCTTAAGAGGGTTTGAGATAATTTCAAGTTATAACAATAGGGATATCGTGCTACCGATGCGAAAAACGAAAGATAGTGCAGGTTATGATATCGCAGCCGCAGAGGATGTTGTTTTACTCCCAGCAAGAACGACTTTAGTGGCTACTGGTTTGAAAGCCTATATGTTACCAGATGAATATCTGGGGATACACATTCGCTCTGGTTTATCAATCAAAAATAATGTAAGTTTAATCAACGGGCAAGGTATTATTGATGCTGATTACTATAATAACACTGACAATGAAGGTCATATTATGATTGCCATTTATAATCATAATTCGGAAAATGTTGTAATTAATAAAGGTACACGTATTGGTCAAGGGATTTTTTATAAATATTTAGTCGCTGATACAGATGAAAACAATTCATTTGCAACCAGGACCGGGGGGCTTGGAAGTACCGGGCAATGATCGAATGCTAGCGAGGAATATGGAATAAAAAAAGACATATAATCCTCACAATATCATATTAATAAATAGACAGACTGCTACAGGAAGGATTAGCACTCTTCCGATATTTTTGTATAAGAGCAGCATCAAAAAAAAGTAACTATATCTATCACACTATATCTTGTACACGGCAATCGTCAGGAATAGAAGCTAGGGCTCTGTGCAGCCCCTTCGCGTAGGGAGCAGGCGATGCCCTAGCTTCTGTTCCTAGACCGCCAATCGATATGTTACCATCTTAGTGTGTTATATATAGCCAAATCCTAAAAAAGTAGAAGAGGTGTGAATAGCTAGTATGTATGCCTGGATAGTACTCTCATTGGTACTTATAATCCTGGCTTTATCGGTATGGCAACGTATTCAATATTTGCGCAAAACATTAGATGAAGATAAAATGAAAGTTTCACCCTTATCATTAGCGATTCAAGAATTAGTCGCGGTATCCGGAAGTATTTACTTGTCTTTAGTGATGGTGGTGTCGTTTTTAAAATTAAATATACCGAATACCATCATGATTTTTGATTTTTCTATCGATCCGTTAGCTTTTTTAGCGATTAGTTTAGCGATGATTCAACCTTTATTTTTAAATTTGTTAAACCTTATAAAAAAAAATAAGAGGTGAACAACATGCGGTTAAGCCATTTAGCTGGTAAAGAAATTATCAATTTGAGTGATGGTTCTCGTTTGGGAATAATTGATGAATGTGAACTCACTTTTGACTGTGAATCTGGACGTGTGCATACGATATTAGTACCGAATCGCAACCGTTTATTTAACTTTTTTGGTGAAAATAAAACGGCAACTATTCCTTGGCAAGCAATCAAACGCATTGGTGATGAAGTAATTATTGTAGATTTAAATAACGCTTATGATCGCTAGCGAAGTACATATTAATAACTATTGTGGATAACCTAATATTAAATTGCATAACATGCATTTTAATATTAGGAGGCTTTAAACATGAAAAATCAAATGTCTAATCAATCTGCAAATCAAGCCAATACTAATCCAATAGTGAACAGTTATGCTGCCGCAAATTCTAATGGTGCACAATCAGCGGCGACCACGAATACAACGAATACACAGAAAAACAATCAGACCATTATTGGTGTATTTGAATCTAGATCTAGTGCAGAAAAAGCCGTGCAAACCTTGCGTCAACAAGGTTTTAGCAATGAAGAAATTAACATTATTTCTAAAAAACAGTCCCAAGATGATACTGGCGAGGTTGATGACGATATTATGGATGGCACATTAACGGGTGGTACAATTGGCGGAATTGGTGGTTTATTACTTGGTGCTGGCGCTTTAATGATACCTGGTATCGGACCTATCTTAGCCGTTGGACCAATTGCAGCAGCAATCGGCGGGGCAGTAGCTGGTGGCATCACTGGTGGACTGATTGATTGGGGTATTCCTTCTCAAGAAAGCCAACATTATGAGCAAGAAGTAGTTCATGGTAGTGTGCTAGCCATTATTCGCACAGATGCAGCAAAAGTGGATTCTGTAGCACAAATATTAAGACAAAATGGTGCCAAAGAAGTAAAAAGCCACACTAAATAAATGTAATATTTGCTGAAAAGTATTGACACTGATATAACCATTGTTATATCATGTATGTAATTAAATAAACTTCATCCTGTGCAGGATGAAATAGAGGTGCGGGCAACAAGAGTACTTTCAGGGAGAGTGGTATTGATGATCTGAAGGAAAAGGGTTGACTGCCGAAGCGTAAAAAACACCGAGTTTTTTATGTTGGTCTTTCATCAAATAGATGTAAGACTGTCACTAAAAGTGATATTTTAGTGGAGTGCTATCTCATCTAAGACGTGGTAAAATACAATTTATTATTTTACTGTTTCCTTAGATATGTCTAATTAATATGGGCAGCCGATGAGATTTACACTCATCGGCTGTTATTTTTTCCTAGGAGTGACATTGGTCACTGATACTGAATAGATTGCTAATATTAGGAGGGGTAGAAATGATTAGAGTGATGGTATGTGGGGCCTATGGGAAAATGGGTCGTGAGGTACTAAAAGCTATACATAATGATACACAATTAAGTATTGTAGGCGCTGTCGATGTTAAATCTGACTTTGCGGACATTGGTGATTTAATTGGCATAGGTCAAACGGGAATTATTGTTGGTAATGACTTGCAAACGGTAATTAATGAGACAAAACCACAGGTTATGGTTGATTTTACTAGGCCAGAAGTCGTAATGAACAACATTCGGGTTGCCATCCAAAATGGTGTATGTCCGGTTGTTGGTACTACTGGGTTATCAGAGACTGATGTAAATGAAATTCGCAATTCCTGTACACAAACCAAGGTAAATGCATTGATTGCACCAAATTTCGCAATTGGGGCCATTTTAATGATGAAATTAGCACAAGATGCTGCCAAATTCTTTCCCCATGTAGAAATCATTGAATTGCATCACGATCAAAAACTGGATGCTCCATCTGGTACTGCCCTGCATACCGCGGAACTCATCGCAAAAACCCGGGGCTATTTACAGCAAGGTCATCCTGAGGAAGTGGAAAAACTGCCTGGGGCGCGTGGTGGTGATTTTTCGGGCATTAGAATGCATAGTGTTCGTTTACCAGGCTATGTGGCTCATCAAGAAGTTATTTTTGGTGGACTTGGTCAAACCTTAACCATTCGTCATGATTCTATATCACGTGAATGCTTTATGCCAGGCGTTGTTTTGGCATGTAAACATGTATTGACAGCAAATGGTTTAGTATATGGATTGGAAGAAATTTTAAAATAAAAATTTAGAGAGAGAGAGGGGTCTACATGAAAAAATATAATGTGGCAATACTCGGAGCTACTGGTGCTGTCGGACAGGAATTTTTAAATTTAATTGAAGAACGTAATTTCCCTTTTGCCAACCTCAAATTACTAGCTTCTAGTCGTTCAGCAGGTAAAGTGATTACGTTTATGGGGAAAGATTATACCGTAGAAGAAGCGACAGATGATTCTTTCATTAATATCGATATTGCGTTATTTGCTGGTGGATCTGCTAGTACAAAATTTGCACCTGCAGCGGTAAAACATGGCGCAATCGTCATTGATAATTCCAGTGCCTTTCGCATGGACCCTGAGGTTCCATTAATTGTACCAGAAGTAAATCCTGAAGATATCACCAAGCATAAAGGAATCATTGCTAATCCAAATTGCTCTACTATTATTATGGCGATGGCGCTAAAACCCTTATATAACCATGCGAAAATTAAACGCATTGTTGTTTCCACATATCAAGCTGTGTCAGGAGCTGGTAAAGAGGCAATTGATGAGTTAAATGGTCAAGTGCAGGCTTTTGTAGAGGATAAACCGATGGAGGCTACTATTTTGCCAAGCGCCGGCTTACCTAAGCATTATCCAATCGCTTTTAATGTCATCCCACAAATTGATGCATTTATGGAAGATGGCTATACTAAAGAAGAAATGAAAATGGTAAATGAAACACATAAAATATTGAATGATTACAATATTGGAATTACTGCAACTACCATTCGAATCCCTGTCTACCGCAGTCATTCAGAATCTATCAATATTGAATTTGAACAAGATATTTCTGTCAAGCAGGCAAAAGAGCTCTTGGCGGCTTTCCCAGGAGTCATTGTACAGGATGATCCTAAGGAGCAAGTATATCCTATGCCACTTTATACTTCTAACCAGAATGAAGTATTTGTTGGTCGTATTAGAAGAGATGATTCCGTCACTTACGGTTTAAATCTATGGGTAGTTGGTGACCAAATCCGCAAGGGTGCAGCTTTAAATGCCCTGCAAATTGCCGAGTATATGATTGGGCATAACTTAATTTGAGGTGTAAAAAATGGAAATAATTGTACAGAAATTTGGCGGTACTTCCGTTGCAAGTCCTGAAGTAAGGGATTTGGTAGTACAAAAAATACAAGTTGCTTGTGATAATGGCTTGAGTCCGGTGGTTGTTGTCTCGGCAATGGGACGCCGAGGAGAAAGTTACGCTACTGATACATTTATTGAGTTAGCGAAGACAGCAAATAAAAATATTGCCAGTCGCGAACTAGATCAAATTTTATATTGTGGAGAAATGATCTCGGCAGTCATCATGACGGGAACATTGCAAGCGGCCGGTTTTGATGCTGTTATGCTTACTGGTGGTCAAGCTGGTATTATAACTGATGACAACTTTAACAATGCTCGTATTTTAAAAGTTGATCCAACTCGCATTCATAAGTTAGTAAAAATGGGTAAAATTCCTGTAGTATGCGGCTTTCAAGGTATCACCGCCGATGATGAGTTTACAACCCTTGGGCGTGGTGGTAGTGATACAACAGCAGCAGCCCTTGGGGCTGCCCTCAATGCACAAACCATCGAAATCTACACCGATGTAGACGGTATTATGACAGCAGACCCACGCATGGTAACCAATGCTAAAATTTTGGACTGCATTAGCTATGGTGAAGTATGTCAGTTGGCTCACCAAGGCGCGAAGGTCATTCATCCCCGGGCAGTAGAAATTGCTATGCAAAAAAATATTCCTTTAATTGTAAAATCAACATTTTCTAATGAACCAGGCACATTGATAACCAACATTATGCAGAATAATACGGAAGAAACAGCGGTTCAAGATCGCATTGCGACCGGTGTAACTTATCTCAGCAATATTGCACAACTTAAAATTAATTTACAAGATTCAACCAGTACGATTGCCAGCTTTAATATCTTTAAGGCCATGTCTGACAATGGAATTAGTATTGATTTAATTAATGTGCATCCTGGGCAAATCATGTTTACTGTTGATGAACATCTTGCAGAAAAGGCAACCACAATCCTCCAGGCCCTTGGGTGTGATGTACAAACAACCCTTGCCTGCGCCAAAGTCTCTGTAGTAGGGGGCGGCATTAATGGTGTACCTGGTGTTATGGCCAACTTTGTCGAAGCATTAGTGATGAATCAGATTCCCATTTTGCAAACAGTAGATTCACACACATCGATTTCGGTCTTAATTAACAAAAATTTTATACAATCAGCCGTTACTGCACTACATGAAAAATTTAATCTATCTTGTTAACTAAGGAGAGAAATGATATGAAACATTTTGGACGAATTCTCACGGCGATGATAACCCCGTTTCATGATGATTTAACTGTAAACTATGAAGCTGCAGCCAATTTAGCTAAATATCTAGTAGCCAATGGATCTAATGGCTTAGTGGTTACTGGTAGCACTGGCGAAGCAGCAACGCTAAATAGTGAAGAAAAACTTAAGCTATATGAGGTAGTGCTTGCTGCGGTAGGCGACAAAGCTACGGTTATTGCTGGTACTGGTTCTAATGATACGCGCGCTTCCATCGCACTAACTCAGGCGGCGGAGAAACTTGGTGTGCACGGTGCGATGTTGGTTGGTCCCTATTACAATAAACCGCCACAAGAAGGGTTCTATCAACATTTTAAAACCATTGCCGATGCCACAAGCTTACCAATTATTCTCTACAATGTTCCAGGACGTACGGGCTCTAATGTACTACCTGCTACCATTGCTAGATTAGCACAAATCAAGAATATCGTTGCTCTGAAAGAGGCCAGTGGTAATCTTGAACAAATATCAGAAATCATCCGTACAGTGCCTAAAGATTTTATGGTGTACAGCGGTGATGATAGCCTCACCTTACCTACCTTAGCCATTGGTGGGGTTGGTATTATTAGTGTAGCATCCCACATCGTAGGGAATGTCATGCAAGAGATGATTACAGCCTTTCTAGACAATGATATGAATAAGGCACAAGCTATTCATGCCGAACTCTTGCCGTTTTTTAAAACTATGTTTATCACAACAAACCCGATCCCGGTAAAAACAGCTGTGACTCTTCTGGGACAAAATGCTGGACCATTTCGCTTACCCTTAGTACCACCAACAGTTGGTGAATTTGAGCAAATAAAGAGTATCATGCAAAAAATGAAAATTATTTAATAACATATAACCCCATCCTAATAATTTAGGATGGGGTTATGCATTTATCGATGAAAGTTACATATAATATCAACAAATGCAGCTTCATATGTTGCAAATTTACTTTAAGATAAGTTATAATTAGAACACGTGAATGAACGGCCGGTTTTTTAGCTCATTTTCTAACGAACGGCATTATCAAAAATATTCGGAGGTGTAATTTTTTTTGACACAAATACAACAAAAAATTCAGATCATTCCACTAGGTGGATTAGGTGAAATAGGTAAAAACATGACAGTGGTACGTTTTGGCGACGATATCATTGTTATCGATTCGGGTCTCATGTTTCCTGAAGATGATATGCTCGGTATTGATTTAGTGATTCCTGATATTTCTTATTTGCTAGATAATCGGGATTTAGTGAGAGCTATCATACTTACGCATGGCCATGAAGATCATATTGGTGCGTTGCCATATGTATTAAAACAACTCAATGTGCCGGTGTATGGTACGCGATTAACATTAGGTATTGTGGAAGGAAAGCTAAAAGAAAGTAATCTAGCTGCGACCAACCTTATACCCGTAACCGCACGTGACGAAGTGCAAATTGGTGCTTTTTCCGTAGGTTTTATTCATGTCAGTCACAGCATTGCCGATTCAGTAGCTCTGTCCATCAAAACACCGATCGGTACCATTGTCCATACTGGTGATTTTAAGTTTGATCAAACACCGGTAGATGGCAAAGTTACAGATTTTCATAAATTAGCAGAACTGGGTGATCAAGGTGTTTTAGTATTACTTGCAGACAGTACCAATGCTGAACATGCAGGTTATACCATGAGTGAGAAATCGGTTGGTGTCAGTTTTGATGAAAGCTTTGGCAATGCTAGAGGACGTATCATAATTGCCAGTTTCTCCTCCAATATACATCGAGTGCAGCAAGCGATTGACACTGCCTGTAAATACAAACGTAAAGTAGCCATTTTAGGGCGTAGCATGATTAATGTAGCTACAATTGCCTCAGATCTGGGTTATCTTACTATACCGGAAGGTACTCTCATTGATATTGATGAGATCAAGAACTATCCTCCATCCGGTGTTGTGATTATAACCACTGGTAGCCAAGGGGAACCCATGTCAGCCTTAACAAGAATGGCAATGTCGGATCATCGCAAGGTAGATATTGCTCCTGGTGATACCATCATTATCTCAGCGACACCGATTCCTGGTAACGAAAAATTAGTATCCCGTACCATTGATTATTTATTACGGCAAGGTGCGGAAGTCATTTATGAAAAAACTTCTGGTATTCACGTGTCGGGACATGCCAGCCAAGAAGAATTGAAATTAATGCATAATTTGATTCGTCCTCAATTTTTTATTCCTGTGCATGGGGAATTCCGTCACTTGATAAAACATTCTAAGCTTGCACAAGAGCTTGGCATGCCCAAAGATCATATATTTATCTCTGAAAACGGACAAGTAATGGAATTTACTGCTGAAAAAGGTAGCGTTGTTGGAAAAATTACGGCAGGCGTTGTCTTGGTGGATGGTTTAGGCGTGGGTGATGTTGGCAACATTGTATTGCGTGATCGTCGACAACTTTCACAAGAAGGTATTTTAATCGTTGTTATTACCATGGATAAACAACATGGCACTGTGTTAGCGGGGCCTGATATTGTATCTCGTGGTTTTGTATATGTTAGAGAATCCGAGCAATTAATGGATGAAGCTAAATTTAAAGTGCGACAAACTTTAGAGAAATGTGAACTAAATAGTATCACGGAATGGTCTACGATAAAATCTAACGTTCGTGATACCTTAGGCAAATATTTATATGAAAAAACACGTCGTCGTCCTATGATATTACCAATTATTATGGAAGTATAAACCACAATTCTATTTATTAGAAGTGTCAATGGTTTATAATCTTTCAGTTGTCCGTGAAAACTTGATTTGTGCCTGTTCTACGGACAGCGCGCAAATCAAGTTTTCTTTGCTTGCGCTCAAAATATAAGACTTTCTGATCCCAAGCAAAGAGCATTAATATTTCTTTATAAAAACAGTATGAAAGTTTAGACATGGTCAATACTATTTATAAATGACAGACTAACATACTGGAGGTAATATAATGCTAATTGATGATAATTCAATTGTAGAAGCACCTGGAATTAATCCAGATATTCCTAAAAAAAAACAACCCCAAACTGAGCAAACAGACCATTTAGACTATTCAAAGAAACTAATTAAGGCTAAAAAAGTTGATACCTTAGAAAATATTGAAGAATTAGGTGCTGCGGAAATACCTACCGCCAAAACCAACGTTCATGTGATGACAATTATTGGACAAGTGGAAGGGCATATGGTCTTACCGCCCCAAAATAAAACAACGAAATATGAGCATATTATGCCTCAGCTAGTAGCTATTGAACAAAATCCTGAAATTGAAGGTTTATTGCTACTCTTGAATACTGTAGGTGGTGATGTGGAAGCAGGGCTAGCAATTGCTGAGATGATTGCCAGTATGTCTAAACCGTCTGTTTCAATTGTACTTGGTGGTGGGCATAGCATTGGCGTACCAATTGCTGTATCTGCAAACTACTCTTTTATTGTTGAAAGTGCTACAATGACCATTCATCCGATACGGCTTACCGGTTGGGTAATTGGTGCACCTAGTTCTTTTGATTATTTAGAAAAGATGCAAGATCGAGTCAATCGGTTTGTAATTGGTCATTCTCATATTTCTGAAAACAGATGGAAAGAACTCTTGTTTAAAATGGGAGAACTTTCTCGAGATATTGGTACATCTGTTGCCGGCAAAGATGCTGTAAAATATGGTTTAATCAATGAGATTGGAGGATTGTCTCACGCTCAGAATAAATTAAATGAATTAATTAGAGCTAATAAAGAAAGTAAGGGGCTGAAACAATGATTATCTGGAGTATAGTACCGCCAGACATCATGTGGAACGCAGCTGAAAACCCACCTACTTATGAAGAAATAGAGTGGGGTGGTATGAAATGTGTAGTGCAAAAAACCGGCCCCACACAATGTAAAGTTATTAGGTTGTTGACAACAGATCCAAATGATTATTTGCGAATGGAATTGCAACCAGGTTGCTTATTAACATATGAGCCTATAGTAAAAGCTTTATCCTGATATTGTTATATTGATAAACACAAGGTGTCGCTTTCCTTTTGATACCTAAAAAAGACCGATACAAGCTTTTTGCAAACTTGACGGTCTTTTCTTTTTATGGGAAAGAAAGTTTCTTAAAGTTGTATTAATAAGTAAAATTATGTATTTTTATGATTTATAATGCAAAATAATAACTTTTTTTATATAAAAAAGTATTTTTCCATAGACTGTATAAATTATATTTTGCTATAATAAGTTATCAACC
>Ga0224518_1000038_pt1 | contig 30597 bp, 29 predicted proteins | sample IRBST25metaG_FD_179891 | JGI IMG/M metagenome (GOLD analysis project Ga0224518, IMG submission 179891) | Peat soil microbial communities from Stordalen Mire, Sweden - IR.B.S.T-25 | ecosystem: Environmental > Terrestrial > Soil > Wetlands > Peat | place: Sweden: Norrbotten County, Stordalen Mire...
CAGCCATACGGCTCGCGGGCTAGTTACCGCCGGTAAGGAATTAAAAGATTACTCTTTTTCACCTTGCCCCAAAGGCTTACTTATTTAATTATATACATATTACCAGAATTCTCAAAAATAATCAAGCACCCCGAATATCACGAATAGCCCTTTCAATATTCTCAGCCTGATAAACAGCTGAGCCTGCTACTAGAACGTTAGCACCAGCGGCAATCACTTGCCGTGCCGTAATCCCATTAATTCCACCATCAACTTGAATGTCTACTGTTAAATTACGCTCCTCAATCATTTTACGTAAGCGCGTAATCTTATCCAACATGGAAGGAATAAATTTCTGACCACCAAAGCCAGGATTAACCGTCATCAATAATACCATATCAACATCACCAAGGACTTCTTCAATGGTCGTTAGTGGCGTAGAAGGATTCAGGGCTACACCCGCTTTTAAACCGCGTTCTTTAATGGTTTGTAATAGCCGATGTAAGTGGGGAGCAGTTTCAACATGAATCGTAAACAGATCGGCTCCAGCCTTGGCAAAATCCTCAATTAAATCTTGTGGGTTGGTTACCATGAGATGTACATCAAAAACCAGTTTGGTTGTCTTACGAATACACGCCACCACTGGAGCGCCAAAAGTAAGATTGGGTACAAAATGTCCATCCATAATATCAATATGGATCATATCTGCGCCGGCAGCTTCTACCCGTTTTATTTCATCTGCCAATTTAGAAAAATCAGCCGAGAGAATGGATGGTGCAATTTTAATTGTCATAGCTAAAACCCCTTCTTATTTGCATTAATTTCCTCTAATATGGCAAGGTACGATTGGTAACGGAGTGGATGAATACGTCCATCTTCCACTGCTTGTTTTACTGCACATTTAGGTTCCCTAGAATGAATACAAGTATTAAATTTACATCCCGACACCAGTTCTGAAATTTCAGGAAAAGAATGCATAAGATCGTGTGCCGTAACATCATTAAACTCTGTAAAGCTAAAACCAGGTGTATCCACAACAAATCCACCACCAGATAGCGGTAATAATTGCGCAAAACGGGTGGTATGTTTACCACGACCAATTTTTTCACTAAGCTCGCCAGTAACAAGGGTAAGGCCTGCTTCAATATTATTCAAGATTGTAGATTTACCAGCCCCAGAAGGGCCGGCAAACACACTAATTTTATCATGTAATCTGCTGCGTAGCTCACGTATACCAATGCCATTTTTTGCCGAAACAGTAATAACCTCATAACCAATGCCACGATAATGGTCAACGAGTTTTTCCAGTTCCTCTGCATCCGCTAAATCTATTTTATTAATACACAGAATAATCTCTAATGCCGACATTTCGGCTGACACCAAAAATCGATCGACTAAAATTGTATTAATATTAGGATTTACTGCGGCAAAAGTAAGGATTACTTGGTCAATGTTGGCAATCATAGGACGTCTAAGCATGCTACGCCGCGGTAATATTTGCTCAATGATCCCCTTACCAACTCCAGCCATCTCATATTCCACTTGATCGCCTACCAGTAATGAAAAACGTTCTTTTTTAAAACGCCCCCGTAACGTACACATCATGATATTCTCAGCAGTCTGTACATAATAAAAGCTGTTATATGTTTTTATAACGATTCCACTTAACATTTGTACCTCCTGCTATACCGTTTGTTCCTGTAACAATACTCCATTACTGTACACCTGTACCCTAACTTGCCCGACTCCCTCAACTGTTTTGTCAATCTTATCACCAGGTTTATGGACATTTTCATAAACCGTCCGCCGACCATTGGTATCGGTTACAATGACCTGCACAGTCTGACGCGGCGCTCCTTCTGGAACAGTGATTTGTATTGTGACTCTCTTACCTGCATTGGCTGCTGCTGCCTTTGCTACTGTGAAATCGATCGATGTTCCTTCTGCTACCTCCGCTGCATAAGCAGGGTTTTGGTCGATAATTGTTCCTGGTGCATATTTGTCGCTGGCCTCTTCCGTCACTTTACCTTGTTTTAATTTTAAGCTGTCAAGTTGAGAGCCAACTGTATTCAACGGTGTACCACGGAAATCTGGCACAGCAAATTTGCGTGGGCCATTGCCTTTACTAATAACAAGATCAATCGGTGTATTTTTATTGACCTGTGCAGGTGGTCTAGGTTGCTGAGAAATGATGGTATCAGCTGGTGTATCGGCACTAAATTGTTCATCAACTCTCCCAACAATTAATCCTGCATTTTTAATTTTAAGTTCCGCATCCCGGCGATTGAGCCCCCGCAGATCCGGTACAATCTCAACTTCACCACCCTTGCTAATCACAAGGACAACCATTCTCTGCTCTTTTACAACAATACCAGCCTCAGGATACTGAGAAATAACCGTGCCAGCTGGCACTTTATCATTAAAAATTTCCGATTCACTCACTCGCAGATTTTGGTTCAGTAAGATGTTACGAGCCACATCCGATTGTTTACCAACAACATTACTTACTGCTACTTCATTATTGCTCCAGAATTTACCGAAAGAGAAGAAAGCTCCAATCAGGAATCCCACCACTAATAACGCTCCTATGCCTAACATCCAACTTTTAGACTTAGGTTTCCCCTTTAATGGCTCAGCAACCTGTTTTGCTTCACCACCCTTACTTGCAGCGGAATTAAGCATTTCTTGATCAATTCTCGGTAATATTTGCGTGGGGAAATCCCCTCGTGATAACAATCGAGTGTTATCATCGCTTAAGTAATTTTGCACTGATTTTAAATCAGCAATCATTTCGCTAATATCATTAAAGCGATTATCCACATCTTTAGCCATCGCCTTCAGAACAATTGCTTCCAATAGCGGAGGAACTTCTGGATTAAGTTCTCGTATCGATCGTGGCTCTTCCTGCAAATGTTTTAAGGCAATACTAATTGGTGTTTCCCCATTAAAGGGTACTACCCCAGTTAGCATTTCGTACAGCACAACACCTAAAGAATAAATATCGGATTTAGCACCAACTGCACTACCTTTTGCTTGCTCTGGCGAAAAATAATGCACTGAACCAATAATGGTTCCCGTATGATGCATGGTTGCTGAACTTACCGCTCTAGCAATACCAAAATCAGTAACTTTAATACGTCCAGCACGAGTCATAAGAATATTATGAGGTTTTATATCGCAATGTACTAAATTATTCTGATGGGCATGTTCTAGCCCTTCGGCAATATCAGCCGCAATACGCACTGCTGTTTCAATCGGCAGCGGTTCACGTAAAATACGCTCTTTAAGAGTTTCACCAGATATGTATTCCATAACGATATAATATACATCTTCATCTTGGCCAACATCATACATATTCACAATATTATGATGAGATAAGCGAGCTGCCGCTTGCGCTTCCCGTCTGAAACGCGTTACAAATTGTTCATCATTTGCAAATTGGGAACGTAAAACCTTTACAGCTACTGAGCGATCTAATAGTTTATCATGTGCCCGATAAACATCCGCCATACCACCGCCGCCAATATGCTCCAAAATAGTATATCTCTTGTCAAGAGTTCGATTAATCATGTAAACCATCACCCCCTTAATGTAATGCCTGTGCCAAAATTTTTCTAGCTATTGGTGCTGCCACACTGCCACCGCCACCAGCATTTTCAACAATAACCGCAACAACCACTTGTGGGTTATCAGCTGGTGCAAATCCAATAAACCAAGCATGGGAATCTCCCTGTGAGTTTTCCGCGGTGCCTGTTTTGCCTGCCACTGTAAATTCTGATAAAGCAGCCGCCTTGCCAGTACCATTATTCACAACAGATACCATCATTTTATTAATTGCATCCGCCAATTGTGGACTGGTAACGGTTAACCACTCTTCTGACTTGAATTTTTCCACAACATCGCCATCAGCATCTGTAATGCGATCAACAATATATGGCTTCATAATAATACCCTTATTAGCAAAAGTACTAGCGAGCATTGCCATTCTAAGTGGAGTAACCAACAAACTTCCCTGCCCAATACCCGTTTGTGCTAAATCGCCATTTCCTAATGAATTAAAATCAGGCAAGTGGGATTTAGCCTCTTGTAGATCTTGCCCTACTGGACGTAGAAAACCATAACGATCAAATGCCTTTGCCATTCCTTTGTTGCCAAGATTCAATGCTAAAGTACCAAAAAACACATTACTAGAAACTGTCAAGGCTTCTTCCATATTAATCTTTCCATAGGCGTGAAGCCCCATTTCCGGTAAAACATAATCTGGTGGTATTTTCAAAGAACCTTCACAATCAATTGTCTGTTTCAAATCCATGGTTTTCTCAGTTAATGCCTCATCAGCCATCATTACTTTTAGAATCGATCCTGGAGGATAGAGCCCTTCCACACTCCGATTTAGCAACGGACTATTAGCTGCCGTTGAAATACTTTCCCACTGTTGATCCAGGGTATTGGGATTAAAACTGGGCTTACTGACCATCGCCAGAATCGCCCCTGTATGGGGATTCATCACCACAATCGCCCCACGATGGTCACCCAATCCTCGATAAGCCATTTCCTGCAAAGCAGCATCAAGGGTTAACATGACATTATTACCATCCTGATGTGATAGCAGATGGCTAATCGCCCCTAAGTGGTGCAACTGACTGTTCATCCCCGTTAAATAGTTACTATATGTACTTTCAATACCCGCTTTACCATATTTAAGACTATCATAGCCTACCACATGAGCAACACTGGCTCCATATGGGTACTCACGGGTAAAAGTGTTACCATTTTTTTTACTATAAGCCAATTTTTTACCGTTTTTATCAAGAATCATACCATGTTCAATCGAACTAGCCATTTCTGAATTACGACGATTCAATGGATGGGCCGCTAAGAAACCACTTTCAATGACTTGTATATACGATAAATATACAAACAAGATTGCCAATAAACTCAGCAGACAACCAGCTACTTTGCGAATATTAGTGATAACATCTCTCGTATCATTCCCCATCATATGATCTCACTTCCGATATGGAAAATAACATACCTAATAAAATAAAATTAGCAATGATTGAACTACCACCATAACTAATAAACGGCAACGTAATCCCTGTCAGTGGAAAAAATTTGGTGACTCCGCCAATAATTAAAAAAATCTGTAAAGCCATAGACACTGCTAACCCACCAGCCACCAACATGCTAAATGGCATTACTGATCGCATCGCGACGCGAAAAGCACGATATACCATAATGATATAAATTATGATTACTGCACCTGCACCAATAAACCCCATTTCTTCACCAATTGCCGCAAAGATGAAGTCGGTATGAACCTCTGGAATCATACCAGGCGAACCATACGTAAGGCCGCTCCCCATGATCCCACCTGAACCAAAAGCAAATAATGATTGTACAATTTGATAAGCATTACCACTTGGATCAGCCCAAGGATTTAGCCAAATATCTACCCGCGTTTGTATGTGATTATAGAATTTATAGCAAATTACTGAACCGATTAAAAACAATACAAAGCCAATTATCACATAGCTAAATCGCCCACTCACCATATACGTCATGATAATGGCAATACCAAAGTATAATAACGCTGCCCCCATATCTCGTTGTAAGATGAACATCATCATGGCAATACCCCATACTGCAATCAAGGGAGCAATAAACCTGGGATGAGGTAATACAAAAGGACCATAATGCCTGGTTGCTAACGTTAACAATTCTCGGCGTTCACTTAAATAAGCGGCTAAAAACAATACAATAAACACCTTGGCAAATTCCGATGGTTGAAAGCGAATGGGACCGATGATGACCCAACTTTTATGTCCACCAATATCTACGCCAAATAAAATCGCAAGTAACAATAAACTAACACCAATAAAACCACATACATATTTAAAATTCGCTACTTGCTCCAGTTTTCGCGAAAAAAACACAGATAGCAAAAATACCACCAATCCAATACAGATCCAGACGGCCTGAAGGGCAAATAGTTCTGGCTTCAACCTCAGAATGGTCGTTAACCCAATTCCAATTAACGATGCTGCTAGTGGCAAAAATATGGGATCGCCATTGTATCTAGCCTTATGTAGCACTAGGTTTACAAGTAAAAAACCTGCAATTAACCCACAAACAATCCCTATGTTGCTATAATTAACAACGCCCTGGCTCACACTAACCGCTAAAATACCATTTAACATAATTACACCAGCAATTAAGAGCAACTTACGCTCATGGCGCCTTATGTTAGTCATATTTTACGCATCCCCATTTTTTAGTAAGATCGTAGTAATATTATCAAAACCGCCAGCATCTTTAGCCTGAGCAACTAAACTTTCGAGGATTGAATTAAAATTTCCTTGGGGATGATTGATAAGTTTATAAATATCCTGTTCACTCACCATATTTGTTAAGCCATCGGTACACAACAAAATAATATCCTCTGGCTCCCACATAATAACGCCGCTATCTATTTTAATGAGACAGCTCGTACCTACTGCACGAGTTAGCATATTTCTTTTGGGGTGAATCTTTGCTTCTTCTTTTGTTATATTACCACTCTGTACTAATTCAAAGACCAATGAATGATCATTGGTTATTTGCCTAAGCTCGTTATTACGTAACAAATAAATACGGCTATCACCAACATGTCCCCAATAAACAGCATTCCCCTCTACATAGGCCACTGTTACAGTAGTCCCCATACCATTAAAATCTTCTTTAGATTGAGCTAACTGATAAACCGCTGTGTTGGCTTGATTTATAGCCTGCTCGAGCAGTGCTTCCATATTGATATCACCAATATGTTCTTGAATATAGTTACTGACTGTGGTTGCTGCCAATTGACTAGCAATCTCGCCTGCCACATGTCCTCCCATTCCATCAGCTACAACAAATAAATACGGTGGCTGTGAAATATAACTATCTTCATTTGTTTGCCTGACTAGTCCAATGTCAGATATTGCATGTATAAGCATAATACTCCTCACCCCTCAAAACTAAATGTTACCGCTCCGACTTTGATTAAATCACCATTTTTCAACAAGACTCTTTCGACTACAGGTTGGCTGTTTAGATAGGTTTTATTGGTACTATTTAAATCAACCAACCAATAGCCTTGCTTATTTCTATTAATATTAGCATGTTCGTAAGACACAAAAGTATCATCAATAATAATTTCATTGTGCTCGCTACGCCCAATGGATACTATTTCACTTAATATAAAACTAGTCTGTGCTAATTTAATATGCCCATTATCAACTACCAATAGCTTCCCTTGTGCATGCCCCTGTTCAGAATTGTTACTTTGTCCAGAAGTGTTGCTTTGCTTAAGTGTATTCAAATCTAGATAAATCATCTTAACGACCCTAAACAAAAAATAATAAATAAAAATAAGGACACTATATTGCAATATCATACCAATAATATTAAATAGCAGTGTTTTATTAGGCAATTTAACTCACCTCATATAAAATAACGGTATTACCTATTTTTATAAGGTCACCAGTTTCCAGTTCTTTACGCATAATTCGATGATTGTTTACATAGGTACCATTCAAACTTTTTGCATCATATAGAACATGGGTCTGTTCTTCATACACCACGTAAGCCTGCAACCGTGATGTATTCATATCGGTAAGGGGCAGTTCATTACTAGCACGCCGTCCCATATTTACCCGATGTGCCCCCATATGGGTTGTCATGCCCATATCTGGTCCTTCAACTACTGTTAATATCCCCGCTAAATAAGGCTTTTTCTTCACATCACATTCCAATTTATCAAAAATGCGCGTGTCTGATATTTCATTACCAACCATCTCTCCATCAGCTAGCTCAGCTTCCTCTGGCAGAGGTTCACTAAAACAACTGGTAATACGAAACTGCCCCTTGCCAGCACTCTCCTCCTGATGAAGTTCCACCGTTGGTGTTCCATTAATAGTGTACTTTCGTTGTTTAGCTTGTTCTATTAAATAAAGCGATAGTTCATGACAAATAGACTGACTATATGATCCAATGCGTTCATAATCAGCCTGATTTAAGTACACCATATAAGAGTTGGGTACATAGATTCGAGAAATACCAACTGTTTTTTCATCGTCCATTTGCCTAACTAGCTGTTTGGCAATCTCTACGGGTTGTAAACCACTGGAAAACTTCTTATTAAAAAATCCCTCAATATATTTTTCAAACACATTTTCTAAACTTCGTACAAACTTCACGGTTAATCCCTCGCAAATAAGTTAATATATGTTATTATACGTCATAATATCAGCATAGTCAAAATGAGGTATGATTATGCTATGTTTTCAATAAAAATATGTTTTACTATTTCCAATATCTACTTTTGCTAATGGCTATTTTTTACACCTTTGTTGCAATTATTATAGTTACAATGTAGAAGCTAGTCAATCTTTATTGGTAAACAGTTGAAAATTATTTTATGTGTAAAGACGCCCAAAACACAATGTGCTTAGGCGTCTTGCTCATATGACATCCCCCAAATATGTTGCTACTGTTAATTAAAATCAATTTTAGTCTTTGTAAGACCTTCTACCTCTGTTAAGACCTTCTGCCGCAGTTGCCCACAAGCAGCGAGAATATCAGCACCCATTTCACGACGCACGGTGACATTTATTTTTTTCTCGATTAGAATTTGTTCAAACTGCTTGATCTGTTTACTCCCAGGCCGTAATAATCCACGTTCTACAACGGAATTAACGGGGATGAGATTCACATTAGCCAGGCGTCCCCGCATTAAGCCTGCTAATTGCTTGGCATGATGGGCTTGGTCATTCAAATCGGCAATCAATATATATTCATAAGTGACCTGCCTACCTGTTTGCTGGGCATAACGATTGGCAGCTGCCAAAACTTCCACCAGGGGATAACGGTTATTGATTGGCATCAGCTGGGATCTGATTTCATTATTCGGTGCATGTAATGAAATGGATAATGTTACAGGTAATCCTTCACCAATGAGTCGATCAATCTCTGGTACCAATCCACAAGTGGAAATGGTAATACTGCGATAACTGATGTTAAGGCAATATCCTTCATGGCATAAACGCATAAATTTTACAATATGATCATAATTGGCTAAGGGTTCACCAGCACCCATAATAACGATGTTATTTACATGTTGTTCTTCTTTCTGCAATAGCTGATTGATATACAATACTTGAGCGAGAATTTCACCAGCCGTAAGATCACGGGTAACACCATTAAGGGTGGAAGCACAAAAAGCGCACCCCATGGCACACCCGACCTGAGTGGAAACACAAACACTATTTCCATAGGATTGACGCATTAATACGGTTTCTACTGCCATATCATCAGGGAATTTCAATAAATATTTGCTGGTTTTCCCATCAGCTGACTGCTGAACCGCTTGAGTTGCTACCGTCTGAATTACAAAATTGTCGTTCAGCAAGACACGGTGATTTTTCCCTAAATTGGTCATATTTTCAAAATCATCTACACCTTGCTGATACATCCACTTTGCAATTTGAGCCGCACGGAATTTAGGCAAGCCATGAGGCTTAATAGCCTCTGCTATTTCATCAACAAACATACCAAATATATTAATTTTCATATTCAACCACCTATCTTACTCTTGTTAATCGGGCGATGAAAAATCCATCGACTTGATCAACATGTGGCCATAGCTGAACCATATCAACCTCATGGCCGCTAACAGGTAAAAATTCTCCTGCTTTTTGTAATACAAACTCTGGCCTGTCTTGCATGAAACTTTCCACAACAGCCTGATTTTCTTCTGGTTCGGTAGTACAAGTACTATATACCAACACACCACCGACTTTCACACAATCAGCAGCACTATGTAAAATTTCTCGCTGTAATTTTGGTAGCTCTTGCAACATGGATTCTTCTTTACGCCACCGTGAATCGGCCTTACGCCTTAGCACACCAAGTCCTGAGCATGGTGCATCCACAAGTACTCGATCTGCTTGTCCTGCAAATTTAGTACCGATTCTGGTAGCGTCTAATACTTGATTTTCAATAATACTAATCCCTAAACGTTCCGCATTCTGCTTAATGAGTAGCAATTTATGATCATAGATATCTGTTGCTACAATACGCCCAGTATTTTGCATTAATGCTGCAATATGAGTAGTCTTTCCCCCTGGAGCGGCGCAAGTGTCAATAATAAATTCCCCTGGCTGGGGAGCTAGAACATGGGCTACTAGCATGGAGCTTTCATCTTGTATTTGAAATAACCCAGTGCTCAACGATTTCAAAGTACTCAGCGCAGGAGAGCTATGACAGACGATGCCTTCTGGCGTCCATTCTGAAGCCTCAGCGACTACACCTTCCCCCTCTAAAATAGCCAACAATTCTTCTCGATTATTTTTCAGCGTATTAGTGCGCAAACAAAGGGTCGGGGTTACATTGTTAATACTACATAAACTCTCTGTAGCCTCTGCTCCTAGTCTTTTTAACCATCGCGCTACCAACCACTCGGGATGAAAGTAAGTAAGTGCTAAAAATTTAACAAGGTTCTTTTGCTTATCTGGGTACACGATTTTTTCTGGAGTACGGCCAGCATTTCGTAATACTGCATTCACAAATTTAACGGTGCCAACATGTCCATATTTTTTCGTTAATTCCACAGCTTGATTACAAGCGGCCGATATCGGTATCTTTGATAAAAAGAACATCTGATACATCCCCATGCGTAAAATGTTCAAAACAATGGGTGCGATGGTAGTAATGGGTCTATTTATATAAAAACTGATCATCCAGTCTAATGTTTGCTGGGCTTTAATTGTTCCATACACCAGTTCAGTAATAAACCGTCGATCTTGATCTGAAAGTTTTTGACGATTAATTTCCCGTGCCAACGCGATATTAGCATACGCATGGTTTTGTGTTACATCATTAATAATTTTAAGGGCTACTTCTCTAGCATCCAAAAAAACACCTTCTCTATCTATTTATCAGAAATAAAATTCTGTACTGCACTCTCCACACGCTCTACATCAATTCTAGTATTGCAACATGGACCATTGGGCCTCTCATTCAGCACCCCAATCACTGGTAGCGGAAATACATCTTGAATACCACTGGTCAAATCTCGTTCACAAGCAATGGCAAGCACTGCATGTGGCCGCAACGATTTAATCACCTTACGAGCCAGTGTACCACCCGTGACGATGGCTACATGCACACCATATTTCCTGGAAATATTTAACAAATCAGTTACCTGGCAAGCGCCACATTGTCGACAATTGGCAATATCATGAGTAACTTTGTACTGACAACATTCTTGCTGAATGCAATGGGGTATTAAAATCAGAAGCTTCTCCGGTTTAACTTTAATACCTTTAGCCTGCATCAAATGATTACTAACTTCAATGAAGGAACGTTCAACACGTTCTTTGTCCACATCAAAAAATCGTCCAATGCGAATGGCAATGGGAAATAGTAAATTAACGACTGACCAAGCTGGCCCTTGAAAGAAGGATAAGGTAGAAAATCCTAAGATAGTCAGAATAATACCACCAATGCCAATCATAATGGCCAACAACACCACTGCCAATACTATGCCAAGAATAATCGGCAAATATCCGCTAATATTTGCCAGACCAGGAAAAGTTACCATCCATAATCCATAGGTAGAAATAACAGTTAAACACAAACTGGCAAGTATCAATGCCAAAAACAAACGTTTTTTAGGACGAACCATAACGTCAATCATCCACATTCACCTTCTATCCTAATATATCACCAACAAGGATACCATAACCACGGACAAACTCTTTCGCGCTCATTCGGCGTTTGCTTGCCGGTTGCACTTCTAACACTTCCAATACCCCTTGCCCCGTTGCAATCATAAAACCATCTGTTGTTATCTCAACAATTGTTCCCGGCATTCCGCCTACACCTTCACTGTCATGAACGCGGGTCTGCCACATTTTTAAAATTTTATCTTGATAACAGCAATAAGCCCCGGGCCAAGGATTTAGACCACGCACTAAATTATTGATATGACTTGACGTCTTTTTCCAGTCAATTGCTTCCACTTCTCGCTTCAGCATAGGAGCATAAGTAGCACACTCATGCTGTTGCACTTTGCGAGGCACCTTGTTACTAGTGATTAATTCTATTGTTTCACCAAGTATGATCGCACCAGCTTCTTTTAATGCATCATGAACCATACCCGTTGTTGCATCCTCAGCAATCGGCACTTCAGCCTTTAAAATCATATCCCCAGTATCCATGCCCACATCCATATACATCGTCGTCACACCAGTTACTTGCTCCCCGTTAACGACTGCCCAATGAATTGGCGCTGCCCCACGATAAGCAGGCAACAAGGAGGCATGCACATTAATACAACCAAGTGGTGGTAGTTCTAACATCGTCTTAGGTAATAATTGTCCAAATGCCACTACAACGATAAGATCTGGTTTCAATAAAGATAATTGGGTTTGGAAGTCAGCTTCCTTCACTTTATTGGGTTGCAATACAGGCAAATTATAAGCTAAGGCGGCTTCTTTCACAGGAGACTGCCCTAACTTTTGCCCCCGTCCTTTGGGACGATCAGGCTGGGTAACTACCGCTACCACATCATATTGCTTAGCAACTAACATATCTAAACACGCGACCGCAAAATCTGGCGTGCCCATAAATACTACACGTAACTTTGACATTGCATTTACCCCTTATCCTCGATTAATGGTTTGTGCTTTTTCAATAAATAATATACCTTCTAAGTGATCAATTTCATGTTGTAACGCCCTACTTAGTAAACCATTTCCTCTAATCGTTACCTTTTTTCCAAAGCGGTTGAAGCCTTCCACCATTACCTCGGTAAAGCGCTCCACTTCCCCAAATACACCTGGAATACTCAAACAACCTTCATTGCCCAGTTCACAGCCTATACCCTCGATGATCACTGGGTTTAGCAGTTCAATGATTCCTTCACCTACATCAACAACAATAACCCGCAGGGATACACCAACTTGTGGTGCAGCTAAACCTACCCCATCAGCAATTCCCATAGTTTCTAACATATCATCAAGAAGTTTTCTAATTTTTTTATCAATTTTCACTACTGGCTGAGCTACTTCTTTTAATACCCTGTCGCCAGCTTTTCTAATTTTTAGAACTGCCATCATATCTCTCCTTATTTTTCATAAAGCATGACAAATTTTATCATAGAAACATATAAAAATCCATATTTCTGCTAAACAAAATTGTTGGGACGTTGAAAGAAAATAAATAGTCACAGCTTGCGAAGATGTTTTATGCCCGGCGAAGAGCAATAACCCACGCATAGTGAACTATGTAAAAGTACACAGAAATAGACCAGAATCTTACTCTATCTATTTTTTTACTACTGCATTACATGATGCTAATCGGTTCTACATCAATAATAACATCAGGACGCATGGTAAGTCCCATTTCACGAATGTGGGGCTTTATATTACCAAGGTCGTTGGTTTTTATAACAATATTCATACGGAAAACATCTTTAATTTTAGCAATTGGTGCAGCAAATGGTCCAATAATTTCATTTTTTTGATCATCCTGTACCCTAGTTTTTAAAATTTGCACAATCTCATTAGCCTGAGTACGGACCTTATGTTCTTGATCCCCTTGAATTGTTAGCTTAAGTATTTGTCCATAAGGAGGATAACCCAGTCCCTGACGATAGCCAATCTCTTCTTGATAAAAAGCTAGATAATCGTGGGCACCTCCTGCCTGTACCGCATAATGCTCTGGATTATAAGTCTGTACTACCACCTTACCTGGTTTATCTCCCCGTCCAGCCCTACCTGCCGCTTGGGTTAGCAAGGCAAAAACTCGCTCCGCCGCCCTGAAATCAGGTAAATTGAGGATACTATCCGCAGCTATAATCCCCACTGCCGTAACATTCTTAACATCATGGCCTTTTGCCACCATTTGTGTACCAAGTAAAACATCATATTCAGCCTTGGCAAATCCATCTAAAATATGATCATAGGCCATTTTACCACCCGTAGTATCTTGATCCATTCGTACAATGCGTATGCCCGGAAACAGCGTGATTAAATTTTCTTCTAGTTTTTGTGTTCCTGTACCAAAAAAACGAATATAGCGACTACTACATTTTGGACAAACCGCAGGATTTTCTTCCATTGATTGGCAATAATGACAACGTAATCGATTGTCGACGGAATGATACACCAATGAAATATCACAATGTTTACAACGTATAATATGCCCACATTCACGGCACATAACAAAAGTCGCATAGCCACGACGATTCAGTAAAATAATAGCTTGTTCCTTGCGTTCTAAGGTTTCAGCCAATAGTTGTTGCAGTGGTAATGAGATTACACTACGCCTTTTTTGCCGTAACTCTTCACGCATGTCAACAAGCGTAACCGCCGGCAACGCTGCATCAGCAATGCGTCTCGCCATGACCAATAAAGTATGCTCTTGATTTAGTGCCTGATAATAAGTTTCGATTGCAGGGGTAGCACTCCCCATTATTACAACCCCACCTGTCAAACCAGTCCGCTGCAAAGCTACTTGTCTGGTGTGATAGCGAGGTGTTTCTTCCTGTTTATAAGTAAATTCATGCTCTTCATCCATTATAACAATTCCCAAATCCGGTAAAGGTGCAAATATTGCTGAGCGAGCGCCGATCACAATGCCTGCTTGTTCAGTACGTAGCCGTTGCCAAGCATCATAACGCTCACCTGTTGACAATTTGCTATGCATAACCACCACATCATCACCAAAGCGCGCCTTAAAACGGGCTACGATTTGGCTGGTCAAAGCAATTTCAGGAACTAAGACAATGGCCTGACGATTATTTTGCCTCGCTACCGCCACTGCTTCGATATATACCTGAGTTTTACCACTGCCAGTTATACCGTGTAATAAAAAAGAGTGATGAACCTTAGCTTGCATCTTCGGCACAACTTCCCCGAGAACCTGCTGTTGGTCTGCCGTTAATGACATTTGTGTCTCCAACTGACACAGATTGGCATAACTATCACGTATCACCTGAACCTTTTCAAGGGCTACCACACCCGCTTGTATTAATTTCCTCGTGGCATCGGCACTAATATTATTTTTTTTAAAATCATCATAGGACAACCGATCATTGACCATCAAATAATTGACCAACCGACATTGGGCTGTTTTTCTACTCATACTAGCAATAAAGGCACTTGCGACTTCTGCCGTAACTGCCAAACGAACTATATTTTTATAGCGATGGGTGCCCGTTTTTTTTGCAACAGCGTCCCCAATTACTAATTCTTTACGCATTAAGTAGCGCACTATTTTTAAAGCCGTTGCCCCAAACTGTTTTTCTAACTTTGCTGAAGTAATGGCGGGATGTTGAGCAATATATATAAATACCGCGCAATATTGTTCTGCTTTGCGCCCTAAACCAGCCACGATTTCATCCAGCGGAGCCTCAAGATCATCGGCTACATGGTAGGTAGTAATACTTTTAACACCTGATTTTCCTGGAATAAATAAACGCATGGCATCCACTAGATTGCATAAATAATACTCACTAATCCACTTAGCGATAGTCATCATATGATCGTCAAACCATACATCATGATCTAATATATCTAAAATAGTCTTTAGTTCAGCTTGACTATCATTCTCGTCCGTAATCACATCAATAATGAAACCCTCTAATTTACGGTTGCCAAAAGGCACTAATACGCGCCAGCCTACGCCAATGTAATCTAAGTGCGCAGGAATTAGATAGGAAAAAGCTTTATTAATATTTTTCGTTGCAATATTCACTAAAACTTGGGCTATATGTTGCATATTTACCACCATTCACTGCAAATTTCAATGTAAAAGTAAAAGAAGGGGGAGCTCACTGAGTCCCCTTTCTTATACCTATCAACTATGGAATTCGCGTTTACTAAATCAAATACCTGCAAAAACCTTGCTCTACATAGTGCATTAACAATTCTTTACTGCAATATATATGAGGACTTTTACAGATTAGCTTCTGTACGTAAAATTTGAGCCTTATCAGTACGTTCCCAAGGCAATTCAATATCAGTACGGCCAAAATGACCATAAGCTGCTGTCTGACGATAAATCGGACGGCGCAAATCTAACGCTTTAATGATACCAGCCGGACGCAGGTCAAAATGTTTGTTAATTAGCTTAGCAATTGCAGCTTCTGCTATTTTGCCAGTGCCAAAGGTTTCTACCATAATTGACACGGGTTGAGCCACACCAATCGCATAGGCTAATTGAATTTCACATTTATCTGCCAGTCCTGCTGCAACTACGTTCTTAGCGACATAACGAGCGGCATAAGCAGCAGAACGATCCACTTTAGTGCAATCCTTACCAGAGAATGCACCACCACCATGACGTGCCATCCCACCATAAGTATCAACAATAATTTTACGACCAGTAAGACCAGCATCACCTTGTGGTCCACCAATTACAAAACGACCAGTTGGATTAATGTAATACTTAGTATTTTCATCCAATAGTTCTGCTGGGACAATTGGCTTAATAACTCTGGCAATCATATCTTTTTCAATGGTTGCTAGTTCAACTTCAGGACCATGTTGAGTAGAAATAACAATGGTATCAACACGAACCGGCTTACCATCTTCATATTCTACCGTTACCTGAGTTTTACCATCTGGACGCAAATATTCTAATTCATCAGTTTTACGCACTTCAGATAAACGACGCGCTAATTTGTGAGCAAGAGAGATGGTTAACGGCATATATTCTGCAGTTTCATTTGTGGCATAACCAAACATCATCCCTTGGTCACCAGCACCGATGGAATCAATCTCATCACTTTCACTTTTCTTAGCTTCAAGGGATTTATCAACCCCCATCGCAATATCAGCAGACTGTTCGCCAATGGAAACGAGCACTCCACAAGTATCACCATCAAAACCAAATTTAGCACGTGTGTAACCAATTTCTTTAATCGTCTCACGCACAAGTTTAGGAATATCTACATAACAATTGGTTGTAATCTCGCCCACAACATGCACGAGCCCTGTGGTAACGAGAGTTTCGCAAGCAACCCTACCCATAGGATCTTTTGCCATAATTGCATCAAGCACACTATCTGAAATTTGATCCGCCATTTTATCTGGATGACCCTCTGTAACCGACTCTGAAGTAAATAATACACGTTTTTTTTCCATAACTAATACCTCCATTTTTGTAATTAAAATAAAAAAGCTCCCCAAGGGAGTGTAGTTGTCACTCTCCCATCTTGCGGATATTGCCGCAGGAATTGGCACCGTTTTTGGATTTCCCAAATGGTTGCCGCGGTTTCATAGGGCCACTCCCTCCACCATCTCTTGATGAGCATATTAAATTTCATTAGATTAAATTGTAAGTTAAAAAGCAAAAAAAATCAATCCTTTTTATTTTTTAACAATATTGTTTAATTCTTTCCAAAATAATCCCTGCCAATTGATCTTTTGACATTTGAGGAAGTTCCTCCATATGACCAGCACGGTGTAATAGTTTTACAATGTTCGTATCAACATTAAAACCAGCACCAGGCACGGTAATGTCATTAGCAACGATCATATCTAAATTCTTTCTCGCTAATTTCTCTTGGGCATGAGCAATTAATTGCTGGGTTTCAGCGGCAAACCCAACCAATACTTGGTGTTTCTTAAGTTGCCCAAGCTCCAATAAAATATCCGGAGTTTTCTCTAATATTAGATTTAAGGTAGCATCACTTTTCTTTATTTTATCAGTGCACATGGTTTGGGGACGATAATCAGCCACCGCCGCTGCCTTAATTACAATATCGTTAGCAGCATAATGAGCCAAAACCCCATCCCGCATTTGTGCTGCTGACTGAACATGATGCACCACAACGCCAGGTGGCACTGATAAATGTGTGGGACCTGATATTAATGTAACCTCAGCTCCCCGTTCTGCCGCCGCTTTAGCTAAGGCATAGCCCATCTTCCCACTAGAGCGATTGCCAATATATCGCACGGGATCAATGGCCTCTTGCGTACCGCCAGCAGTAATCAATATCTTTTTGCCAATAAAGTCTTTGCTGATGGTTAACCGTTCGATCACCTTGTTTACGATGACTTCTGGTGCAGGCAAACGTCCTACTCCCTCTGTACCGCATGCCAGCATGCCACTTTCTGGCTCAATAAGGTTATACCCTAATTGAGTCAATTTGCTAATGTTTTGCGTTACAATAGGATTCAAATACATATTGGTGTTCATCGCAGGCGCTAACACCACCGGAGCCGTCGTTGCCATAACCGTGGTTGACAGCATATCATCTGCAATACCATTGGCTATTTTACCAATTATGTTTCCAGTAGCAGGTGCTAGTAAAAACAAATCCGCTAAGCTTGCCAAAGTAATATGTTCCACATTCCACTGGGGAGCTTCATCCCACATATCCACTACGACTGGTTGTCCACTTATTTCGCGGAAAGTCAAAGGTGTAACAAAATTAGTAGCCGCCTTAGTCATAATAACATGCACATTGGCTCCTTGTTTTTTAAGACGGCTAACAATATCCACTACTTTATAAACGGCAATGCCGCCTGCTACTCCAACAACAATATTCTTTCCCTTTAGCATAGGTCCTCCTACTTTATACCACTTTTTGTCCGTTCATAGGTAATTTGCCCTTGAGCGATTTCCTCTAACGCAAGGGTTACTTGCTTATGGGATTTGCTGTCAACCACCGTGGGCGAACCGTCCATAATTTCTCTTGCACGTTTTGCCGCCAGCACCACCAGTGTGTATTTACTATCAACTTTAGTTACCAATGTATCAATCGATGGATTAATCATAATTGTCCCCCTAAAAATTTATTTTTGCGTCGTAGCTAGAATCGTTTCGATAACATCCATATTTCGCCCAACCCGACATTTCTCCGCACTAATAATCGCGGCAATTTTATTGGTTGCACTCTGTACTTCATCATTTACCACTACATAATTATAATGAGGTACATATGTCAATTCAGCATTAGCAGAATTAAGCCTAGTTTTTATGGTTTCTAGACTATCTGTACCCCGTTTGTAAATGCGGTTTGCCAATTCATCAAGTGATGGTGGTGCAATATAAATACATACACCTTCGGGAAACTTCTTTTTAATTTGCGTAGCGCCCTGTGCATCAATCTCTAAAACAACATCCTTGCCACTACTAAGAAGTTCTACAATATGCTGGCACGGCGTTCCATAAAAATTACCGTAAACTTCAGCCCATTCTAGTAGCTGATCATGTTCAATCATATTTTGAAACTTGGCGCGTGAGACAAACCAATAGTTTACTCCATGTTGTTCTCCAGCGCGTGCTGACCTAGTTGTTGCCGATATAGAGTAATTTAATTCCGGATAACTACGCAGCAATTCCCGACAAATTGTTCCCTTGCCTGCTCCTGATGGACCAGAAAGCACAATTAATATTCCTTGTTTTGCCATTTATGCTGCTCCTTTCAACAATCCTTACTCTACAATTGTATCCTCATTTGTCTCTTTACTCGCCAAGCGATGTGCTACTGTTTCAGGTTGTACCGCTGACAAAATAACATGATCACTATCAGTAATAATGACCGCCCGTGTACGACGCCCATATGTAGCATCAACCAACATACCCCGATCGCGAGCTTCTTGAATAATTCTTTTAATAGGTGCTGACTCAGGACTCACTATAGAAATTATCCTATTGGCAGACACAATGTTACCAAAACCAATATTAATAAGTTTAATTTCCATAAACAACTTTCCCCCTATTATCTATTATTGTGATTCCACTATTACTCGATGTTTTGAATTTGTTCTCTGATCTTTTCAATCTCACTTTTAAGTTCAACCATGGTGTTTGCGATCATAAAATCATTAGCTTTCGAAGCAATCGTGTTGGTCTCGCGATTAATTTCTTGCACAATAAAGTCCAGTTTTCTACCTACAGCATCATCAGCATGTAATGCAGTATGAACTTGCGCTATATGGCTTTTCAAGCGCACTAATTCCTCAGTAATACTAGTCCGATCCGCAAATATAGCTACTTCCTGCAGCAATCTTCCCGCATCAGGCTCAGCGCCAATGGTTGCTAACAACTCTCGCATTCGCCCTTCTATTCTTTCCCGATAATCAGCGACTACTTGTGGAGCACGCTCTTCAACCTTGATCAGATAGGAGGCTATGTTCTCAATTCGTGACACTAAATCTTGTTTAATGCTCAGCCCTTCTGCTAAACGCATACTCATCAGGTTGTTGACTGCCACATCAACGGCGCTGGATAATTTTGGCCATAAAATTAAAGCATCGCCCGTCACTTCTTCTACTTTTATGATATCAGGGTAGCTAGCAATCAAACTAATGTTTTCATTTATTGGAATTGAACACAATTCCGCTAACTCCCTTAAAGATTCATGGTAAGCCATTGCTAATTCTTTGTCAACCCTTATCGCTCTTTTCTTTTGTCCATATTCCTCTATTGCGATAAAAACATCAATCCGCCCTCGTACTAAAGTATTGGATACGCTACGACGAATTTTATCCTCAAGTGCTCCTAAATTTTTAGGCATCCGAATTACAATTTCATTATAACGATGATTGACAGCTTTAATTTCTACAATAAACCGATGTTCATTGTCTAAGTATTCTCCCCGACCGAAACCTGTCATACTTTTTAGCACTACTTTCCTCCTACCTATGTATTATTGACAATAATAACATAATTAATCTAATGTTGCTACAATACTTCTCCATACTTGCTTTAAATTCTTTTTCTGCTTACTATCTACGTTTTTATCGAGTTGACTATTATTTTATTTTTGACATGTCAAAATAAAAAGAATGCTCTTTTTTATCGCTAGTGGTAATGGATAGAATCACTGGAGCATCTAAATTCATATCTTTCTCTTGAAAATAAAAATAGCATTGTCCTTTAAATAATGGCTGTCCTCCATCTTTTGAAACATTTTCAGCCGCAGCTGGCATATTAATTTGATATGCTGCAATCTCCCTCTGGTCTTGTTTAAGAGTCACGCGAGCATTTTGTGCAAAATTTTCTTTATTCCCAAATAGAACCAAGCTAAAAGTTAATGAGTCTGCATAGTCGGTTAAGATTCTTTGGCTATCTAGGAGGCTAATACTCTTCCCATTTAAGGTCTTCTCACGGGCATCCGTTGCCATTAATAAGAAGGGCGTATACAAATAGGCGTGTTCTGCTGCATCATCCAATTTTACAGATTTTTCTTCATAAGATACCCATGGCACTAAGAATTCCTTAAAATTACGTTGTGCATTCACAATGCCGTAATCTTGCGCTTCTTTGATAGTCTCATTATTAACCAAAGCTACCGCCCACACCTGACTAACAAATAGCACTACAAAAGCACAGGTCAAACTAATAATTCTCACCATCGCACCTCCCCACTCTTATAAAGTATACTATTACACCACAAAGGATAAAAATCCTGTTGCAGTTTAAAAAATCCAACTTCCTATTTTAGACATTAGGCATCTGAAAGAAAATAAGTAGTCAAAGATTCTGAGGCTATTTTGTGCTAGGCGAAGAACCATAACCCGCACATAGTGGGCTATGTAAGGGTTATGGTGATGAAGGCTAGCGCAAAACAGACCAGAATCTGATTAGTTATTTTCTTGAAGATGCCTTAACAAAAATAATCAGCCAGATTCTCGTCTAACTACTTATTTTCTTGCCGTTCCTTACGAGAAGTTGGATTTTTGAGGTTTTTACAAATACTCTCCGCGAAAAACCTCTACTGCCGGGCCTGACATGTAGATATGATTATCTAAACCCCACTCGATTATCAATTCACCACCATCCAGTTCTACAACTGCCTGACGATCAAGCTTATGATTCAGTACCCCAGCTACTAATGTAGCGCAAGCACCAGTGCCACAGGCCATTGTAATACCAGCACCACGCTCCCATACACGCATACGTACTTTTTGTTTACTCAGCACTTGTACAAACTCAACATTGGTTTTGCGCGGAAAAAGGTTGTGTTTTTCAACCACTGGTCCAATCGCCCCGATATCAGTTTTGGTAATATCGTCCACAAATATTACACAATGAGGATTGCCCATTGAGACACAAGTAATCGGATATTCGCCTTCTGGAGTGACTACTACTTCCCCAATCACTTTTTCTACCCCATTTCCGTTCATTGGTATTTCACTGCGTGTAAGGTGTGGTTCACCCATATCCACTTTAACGGTGCTAAGCACATCATCAATAAAAATCAGTTCTGGTATTATAATGCCTGCTTTTGTTGCTAATGTAATTTTAGTCTTATCGGTTAAACCGTTTTCATACACATAACGTGCCATACAACGCGTTACATTACCGCACATCTCGGCCTCACTGCCATCTGAGTTAAAAATTCTCATTTCAAAATCAGCAATGGAAGATGGCAATACCACTACCAATCCATCGGCCCCTATCCCAGTATGACGATCGCAAACCTCAATCGCCATTGCGGGAAAATTTTCAATTTTCTCTTGAAAGCCATTCACAATTACAAAATCATTACCTAAACCATGCCATTTACTAAAACTAAACTTCATCTTACTATTCTCCTCGTTTTTAAATTAATGTACCCGCCCAAAAACAGGACGCGCTACTCGGCGGCGCACAAATACATATCGAATTGCACCGATGATAAAAGTCCAACCTGATACACCCAGAATAATCATCCAATCAATCCCATCTAGAGGAACGGTCGCAAATATGCTTCTCATAAATGGATGGTACACCACTAATAATTGCATCAAAACCGAACAGCCTGTGGCAGCAAGCAAATATTTATTTCTAAATAAGCCAATTTCAAAAACACTAAACATTTCCGATCGACAATCAAAAACATGAAACATTTGATTGAAGACAAGGGTACAAAAGGCCATAGTCCTAGCCTCAGCCAAGTCATGCCGAGAAAAGTATACTAGTGCAAACACCAGAACCGTACTGATGCCGATTTGTAAGCCCCGTGCAACAATTTTACGACTAAGCCCGCGGGAAAATACACTTTCTCTTGGATTACGTGGACTACGATCCATAATGTTATGATCATTAGGATCGACTCCTAATGCCATCGCTGGTAAACCGTCAGTAACTAAATTAACCCATAAAATTTGTACTGGTAATAAAGGTAATGGCAAACCTACGACGGTAGCAATAAACATCGTAAGTACTTCACCTAAATTGCAAGATAATAAATACCGAATGAACTTACGGATATTATCATAAATACCTCTACCTTCTTCCACCGCAGCAACAATCGTCGCAAAATTATCATCTGCGAGCACCATAGAAGCAGCCTCTTTTGTAACATCAGTACCATTCATCCCCATGGCAATGCCAATATCAGCCTCTTTTATGGCTGGAGCATCATTAACCCCATCCCCAGTCATGGCTACAATATGACCTTGCTGTTTTAAAAGCTTCACAATCCGTAGTTTGTGAGTAGGGGACACCCTAGCATATACCGTAATCCCATCAATTATTTTTCCTAATTCTTCATCATTTAGTCCATCAAGTTCACTACCGTTAATTGCTTGATTACTATCATTATTAAACATTTGTAGCTGTTTGGCAATAGCTACTGCCGTATTACGATGATCACCCGTAATCATCACGGTCTTTATACCAGCCTGGCGACATACGCCAATCGCCTGTTTAGCTTCTTCTCGTGGCGGATCGATCATTCCGAGCAAACCAACAAACACTAATTTGGTTTCCACGTCTTCACTAATATGATCGGCTTCAACCTTTGAAATTTGGCGATACGCCACCGCCAGCACTCTAAAAGCTTGCTCAGTCATTTTCTCATGCTCTGCTAAAATTTCAGTTTTCATCACCGGGTTCAGTATTACGTCCTCACTGTTATGACTGTAATACTGACATAACCCCAAAATAACATCTGGCGCACCCTTCACGTATAAAAAATGCTTATTATTTTTTTCATAAACAACTGACATCCGAAATCGCTCTGACTCAAACGGAACCTCACCCAATCTCCGCTGTGTTTTCTCCAATTCCCCGCGCCAAATATTCGCCTTGGCAGCTGCTACGATTAAGGCCCCTTCAGTAGGATCACCTTCAATGGACCAACCGTCATTTGCTACCTTGCGCCACAAACCTGTTATGCCCACATTATTACGTTTTAAAATACTATTATTGCATAATGTACCAATTTCTAAACACTGTTGTAAAGATTTATCCTTTTTAGAATCAAATTCCTGCTTATTTAATAAAATTTTTCCTTTGATATCATAACCAGCGCCAGTAACATCATATTGATGCCCATTCGTATATATTGTCCCCACGGTCATGGCGTTTTGCGTAAGCGTACCTGTTTTGTCAGAACAAATAACCGTTGTACAACCTAGCGTCTCAACGGCAGGTAACTTACGGATAATGGCATTGCGCTTTATCATGCGTTGTACCCCAAGGGCCAAAGCAACAGTGACAATGGCTGGCAACCCTTCAGGAATGGCTGCTACTGCCAAGCTAATACCCGCCATACACATTAAAAATAAAGGCTCACCTCTGAGCACACCCACGGCAACAACCACCAAACAAATTACCAAACAACTCCATACCAATAAGCGCCCTAAGGACGCTAACCGTTCTTCTAGCGGTGTACTTTCACGACCACCATCTTGAATCATATCGGCAATCCGTCCAACCTCAGTAACCATACCTGTGGCACAGATAACAGCCTTGCCCCGCCCTTTAATTACACTAGTACCAGCATACACCATGTTTTTACGATCACCAAGAGAACTATCTTCGCTATACTGCCGATTTGCCACTTTGCGCACTGGAAGAGATTCCCCTGTTAGTGCTGCTTCTTCCACTTCCATATTTTGAACATCGATCACTCTAGCATCAGCCGCTATTTTATCACCTGACTCCAAAGTCATAATGTCACCAGGCACTAACTCCCGGGCGGGAATTTGCTGTAACAAACCATTACGAATAACATGAGCCGTGGGTGCAGCCATTTTTTTTAATGCGGCCATGGATTGTTCAGCCCGATACTCTTGAGCAAAGCCCAAGATGGCATTCACAATTACAATGATTAATATAGTTATCGCATCTGCATATTCTCCTAATGAGGCAGAAATTAAAGTAGCTGCCAATAAGACTAGTACCATAAAATCTTGAAATTGCGCTAGTAACCCCTTCCACCAGGCCGGCTTTTCTTTCTCTGTCATTTCGTTATATCCAAAATTACTTAACCGTTTTTTTATTTCACTAGAATTCAACCCCTCATCTTGATCGGTTTTCCAATGTACAATCACTTCTTGCGTATCACGTGTATACCATTTATCAGTATTCATTCTGCCACCTCACCAACATGTATCTTTGTTACTCATATTATTCATACAAGGCTATGCTTAGACCTAGTTTGACCCATAGCTGGCAATAATGATATACTTGTGAACAAATATAGCTTTATAACTTATATCATCTCATGGACTGGAGGGTATTTTATGAGTCTCGATGGACTATCACTATCAACACTACTCATTGAATTAAATACTAAGCTTGCTGGCGGACGTATTGATAAAATTTTTCAAACCGACAAATATACATTAATCCTATGGATTAGACAACCAAATCAAAACCTCTGTTTAGTTATTTCCGCAAATTCTGAACATCCTCGCATTCATTTAACGAGTGTGGCACCAGAAAATCCGGCAACACCTCCCGCTTTTTCCATGTTGCTACGCAAACATATCGAAGGGGGGCGCATTGCCCAAATTCAGCAACATAGTCTGGATCGCATTGCCCGTTTAGCAATTGATACTCGCGGTGAAGGTGGAGCCATTATTACGAAAGACCTTACCGTTGAATTAATGGGTAAACATAGCAATATCATTCTCACCCAAGATAATATTATCATTGATGCAATTAAGAGAATTGGTATTAGCACCAGTCGGCAACGTCAAATTTTGCCTAAAATGGAATATACATCTCCACCAGGACAATTGCGCCTAAACCTCCTTACAACCCCTAGTAGTGAATTCATGAAGGCCCTTATGGATCATCAGACTGGCCCCCTTACAAAAGCCATCATCAATACGGGTATTGGTATTGGGCCCATCACGGCAAAAGAATTAGTATGGCGGGCGGGCTTACCTGGGGGTATTACAATTGACAACCTGGATAATAGTGATCTAGACGCCCTGTGCGAAGCCCAAACAAGCATCGTAGCGCAACTGACTTCTGAGCTACCTGTCCCCACGGTCATGGTCAATGCTGACAATAAATTAAGTGGTATTTCCGCCTTCCCCCTCGAGCATCTTAAAGAAAAATGCACTACACATCACTTTGACACCATGAGTGAGGCCGTCATCTTTACCGATACCCTGTCAAGGGTGCAACGCCTTCCTGAACAAGCTTTATTGCTAAAACTGACAATCGAGGAAATGAATCGTTTAATCCGTAAGCAAGGCATTCTTACCCAAGAGCAAGTTGACGCAACCGCTGCGGATACCTTCCGAGAGTATGCAGATATTTTAATGGCCAACCTCTATAACATCCCCACTGGTAGTAGTACCATTTCATTACCTAATTTATTTAGTGACCTACCGAATAATAACCTCTTAACAATTGCCCTCGAACCACGACTTTCTGCGTTAGAGAATGCGCGTACTTATTACACAAAATATAATAAACTCAAAAGGGCCCAAGACTCCCTCCGCGAACAGTTAGCTGAGTGCATACAAAACATTACTTATCTCGACAGCATTGTCGTAGCTCTTGAACATGCTACCCTGGCTGCTGAATTACTTGATATCCGCTTAGAATTAATTAGTGCGGGCTATATTAAACCTTTAACCAAACGTCGCATTCCTACTCCCCCTTCTATGCCCTTAACCGCCAGGACCGCCGATGGCCTAACTATCTTAGTTGGCAAAAACAATCGTCAGAATGACATCGTGACCTTTAAACAAGCTGGGCATAATGATTTTTGGTTCCATACGAAAGATATTCCCGGTTCTCATGTTATTTTACGTACTGGTGACCAAGAACCTTGCCTGGCCGCCATTGAAACAGCTGCTAACTTTGCTGCTTATTTCAGTAAAGCCGGGCAATCAACAAAAGTACCCGTGGATTATACTAGGCGTCGGTATGTAAAAAAGCCCTCTGGGGCTAAACCTGGCTTTGTAATTTACGATCACCAACATACCATCTATATCACTCCCGATAAAACCACCATTGACACCTTGGTAAAAAAATAAATCTGTAAAATACATAATGTAAAAAGGCATTTGATCACTCGCCACTAATTGCGAGTTCTCAAATGCCTTTTTTATATAATATTAAAATACTACTGCATCTATTTTAGTCTGCAAATTCCTTAATGACCACTTTATCAGCTTGGTCAATCGGCATTACTTGCACACCGACAACTTCTTTGCTAGACGTAGGTACATTTTTTCCCACATAATCAGCGCGAATTGGTAATTCACGATGACCACGATCCACTAAGACGGCTAGCTGGATTACTTTAGGACGTCCCAAATCAATAATTGCATCCAAAGCCGCACGCACAGTACGCCCTGTATACAATACATCATCAATCAACACTACCGTTTTACCATTAATATCTACAGGGATTTGGGTTTGATGCACTACTGGTTGATAGCTAAGTGTAGATAAATCATCACGATATAACGTAATATCTAACAGTCCTACTGATATACGGCGACCTTCAATACTTTCGATCTCAGAAGCCAGTCTCTCAGCCAAAGGTACGCCACGGGTTCTAATACCCACTAATATTAAATCATCAATACCTTTATTATGTTCAATAATTTCATGAGCAATGCGAATTAATGCACGCCTAATGGCTTGTTCATCCATAATGACTGTTTTTTCTACCAAATTAATCATAACTATCTACTCCACTCCTATCCATTTATTTTTTGTCGTAGCTCCCGTAAAATTGTTTCCATATCATCAGGCATTGGTGCCTCAAAGACCATGTTTTCTCCTGTAACAGGGTGACAAAGCTTTAAATCTGCCGAATGTAGTGCTTGACCTACAATGGAGAAATGCTCACGCTCCGGACCATATTTGGGGTCACCTACTACGGGGTGCCCAATATAAGCCATATGTACTCGAATCTGATGTGTACGCCCCGTTAAGAGTTTGCATTCCACTAACGTATAAGGACCAAACCTCTCAACAACCCGAAAATTAGTGGTTGCTTCCTTACTATTTACAAAAACAACTGCCATTCTTTTTCGATCGGAAGGATGTCGACCAATCGGCGCTTTGATAACCCCTTGCTCTTCCTTAATATTACCATGAACAATCGCAAAATAGCGACGATTGGCAGTATGGTCTTTAATTTGTTTCGCCAGACCAATATGACCGCGATCACTCTTAGCCGCGATCATAACCCCTGAAGTATCCTTATCAAGACGATGAACAATGCCAGGGCGCGCAACCCCATTAATACCAGATAGGTCATCGCAATGTTCTAATAAAGCATTGACCAAGGTGCCACTATAATTTCCTGTAGCAGGATGTACAACCATCCCCCGTGCCTTATTTATCACAATAATATCATCATCTTCATATAACACATCAATGGGAATATCCTCTGCCAAGACTTCTGGGGACTTCATTTCAGGAATATTCACTGTAATCGTGTCAAATTCCTTTATTTTATAATTAGTTTTTACAATTTTATCATTCACGGTGACCTGCTCATCTACAATAAATCGTTGCACTGTAGAACGAGATACTTCATCCATACTTTTGGCGAGAAACACATCCAAGCGTTCTCCTTTGTCACACTCACTCGCTTTAAAAACAAACGTTCGGTTGGTCATTTAATTTCATCCTCTTTATACAAATATATAATAGTAAACATAATACACCCAACGCCACATACAATCCCTGCATCGGCAATGTTAAAAATCGGCCAAATACGAAAGTCAAAAAAATCAACTACATAGCCTGTCTTGATGCGGTCAATCACATTACCTAACGCTCCGCCTACCATTAAGCCTGTACCAAAACGCAACAATCCATACTGGGACGGGATTTTAGGGTAAAAATAAACGGTCGCCACGACCATGGAGACTGCTATCAGTATAAAAAAAACTGTTTGGTGCTCAAAGAGGCCAAACGCAGCCCCGGGATTCAGAATATAGGTAATATGAAAAACATCCTGAAGCACAGGTATGGACATACCAACTACCATATGTGTTTGAACATAAGATTTAGATAATTGATCCATAATAACGATTAAGATTGCTAAGCATAATATTGGCACTAATTTTCGCTCCCATTCAAAATCAACATTTTTAACTAACATCTCATCTATAATAAACAAATTTTCGCCAAAGGTAAAGATATATCCTGAATTAAGTATCTTCAGCTTTAGAAAAATTAGTCATTGTTCAGCTATATCAGTTCCATGAAAAAAGAAAAAAGCCCAGCATTCTGGACTTTCTTCACATAGTTCTTATTCAGAAATTGCTCCTACTGGGCATGTTGCTGCACATGAACCACAGTCGATACATTTTTCATCGATGACATATTGACCATCACCTTGAGAAATAGCTTCTACTGGACAAACGGAAGCACAAGCGCCACATTCAATACATTCGTTGCTAATTTTATACATGAGTTTCACCTCCTATGTAGTTAACTATTTAGTATTATACTATATACTGAAAAAAAAAGCACATAACTACTAGCAAATTTACTATTTTTTTTATAAAATAGTAAAACTAAGTTTATCATTTACATATAATTAACGTTATTTATTAGGGAAAAGTCCTGTTGTTATCTTCTCTCGATAGTAATAAACAACCCCACTAATAACTACTACAAACGAAGTAATGGCAATTGTTATACGAATATTGTGGGTAATATTTTGCCCAAGTATGGAATACAATACCGTTGCCGGAGCTTGTCCAATTCCTGTGGCAATCATAAATCGCCACCAACACATGGTTGTTAATCCCGCACCATAACTGACTACTTTAAAGGGTATTATGGGTGTTAATCGAGTAATAAATACCGCAACTAGGCCATTTTTTTTTATAAATTCATCCGTCTTATCTAGGTATTTATCATTCACAAGTTGCCTAACAACACTGCGCCCATACCACCGTGCTACACCAAAATCCAAGAGGGCCCCCAATAAGCCTCCAGCCCAGGAATAAAAGGCCCCCTGTTGCCAACCAAAAATCCAAGCGTTGGCAATTGTAATAAACAGCCCTGGTACAAGAGGAACCAGAGACTGAACCACCATTAAAGTAATACTGACAACCGGTGCCCACAGTCCATAAGAAAGAATAAATTGCCGTAAACCTTCAAAATCTCGGTAGCGTAAATACGTGGTTCCTTTAACCAAAAATACCTGCAAACCAGGTACGTGGAAATAAGCGATTGCAGCAAATATCACCAGGCTGATTTTCCAAAGGTAAAGTGGTTTCATTTTTATTGATCTTGCCATAATCCCATCCCCTTTAACCATTTTATTTTTCAGGTGCATTTTAAATTTTATATTAACTAATCCGTTACGCTTACTGTAATGCGATTAGAAAATTATGTAATATTAGTATTCACTTATTGATCGGC
>Ga0224518_1000045_pt1 | contig 24919 bp, 23 predicted proteins | sample IRBST25metaG_FD_179891 | JGI IMG/M metagenome (GOLD analysis project Ga0224518, IMG submission 179891) | Peat soil microbial communities from Stordalen Mire, Sweden - IR.B.S.T-25 | ecosystem: Environmental > Terrestrial > Soil > Wetlands > Peat | place: Sweden: Norrbotten County, Stordalen Mire...
GCTAAAGAATAAAAGGGTACCAAAAATCCACTTCCCATTGTGTATTGGGAAGTGGATTTTTTTTATTGTGAAAATTAATTCCCTATATAGGTTGCATTAAAAAAAGTTAATATCTATATTGCTAATTGTTCATTCTTAAATCCTGAATAAACAATTATTAGTTGGACTTACGATCTCCAATGTATTTTTGAATAATTTTATCATAGGTTCCGTCTTTTTTCATCCCCTGTAGTTCGAATTCAAATTTGACGAGAATTTCAGCAAAATCCTTCTTTTTGGTAAAAGCTAGATAGGAAGGGATTTCAGCGAGGGGGGGAGATAACTCTTTTAAGGAGTTTGTTAGGTTCATTTTTTTTGCAGTGTACCAAAGGATATAGTTGGTATTGACTACCAGATCAACGTTCCTCTCGCCACTAGCCAGTTTATTTAAAGCAATTTCAGTATTGGAGCTTTTATCCACATTGGTAATCAATTTTTTTTCTAGATACTTTTCCAGCGTAGCATAACCAATCAATGTTCCAATAGTATACTTATCTAATGTGCTAATATCTCCATTATAAGTAATCATTGAATCTTTGCGCACCACAAAAATATTTTTTTCTATTAATAGGGGCTCTTTGGTGAAAGTATAATTTTTTTCTCGTTCTGGTGTTTTGTAAGGACTGAAAAAACCATCAGCTTCACCATTTACTACCATTTCTTGTGCTCTTCTCCATGGTACTAGCTGCAAGTTTATTTTATAGCCCATTCTTCTAAAAGCCTCTCTCAGAATATCTGGACTTATGCCTACAACTTGCCCATTTTCTTCAAAGGAAATGGGGGCATAGTCCTCTTCTCCTACGAAAAATAGTGTCAGATCACTATTCTCTATTGAAGAATCCGTAGGAGCTAAAGGCTGATTAAATTGTTTTTCTCTCGAACCACAGCCTGTAAAAATGACAACCACCAAACATGTTAAACACAGTAATATCCACTTCATTGTATTTTTTGTAAATATCTTCATTGCAACCAGAGTTAACACATCCTTTTTGTAATAATCGGCATTCTAACAAGCCCTTTATTCTATAATTCTACCATGTTTAATAAAAATCTCAATACAATAAAGTCGTCTTTTGAAGGTTTTTTACTAATATTGTAGAATGATGAAGAAATGATTCAATGAGGGGTGGGGAAGTATGAAAACGTTTTATTTCAATTTTCCTGATGTAGTTAAAAGCATGACGATAAAGCGGCGGTTTACATTTTCCGTGCTAGTTGTGGTAATTTTTATTATGTCCCTCTTGGGAATCATAAGAATAAAAAATACATCTGAAAATATTAAGGATGATATGGAGCGCAAGGTCGCTATAACGACAGAGCTTGCGGCGCTAAGTTTTTCGGATTCCCTGTGGAATTATAATGATGAAGAGATGAGAATAATTGGAGATGCGTTATTTAAAGATCCGGAAATTTGCCGGATTACAGTCAAAACTGATCGGGGACTAGAAGTTTACAAAAAAAATAATACAGATCAAAGCTGTGAAAATAGCGATTTGATTATTGCTGAAAAAGAAATTGTTAAAAATGGTGTGATGTTAGGAGTTGTAACCATTCAATTTACAACGTATCATACTAAGGTTGCTTTGCAAAAAGAGATAACAACGACTATTATCAGCATTTCGGGTACCGTGCTTATTCTATGGCTATTAATTGCTTTTATTTCAAATATGTTAACAAAGCCGATTTATGAGTTGAGCGAAGGGGCGGAGGAAATCGCCAGGGGAAACCTGACAAAACGGTTGCACATTAACTTCGATGATGAAATTGGAGGCCTTGCGAGGCGCTTCAATACTATGGCAGAAAGCATGTACAATATGCTGAGGGAACTAGAAATAAAGAATAAATCACTGGAGGCAGAAATCAAGAATGGAGAGGAAATACGAAAGGCTCTTGCAGCTTCTGAAGAAAAGTTTTTCAAAGCATTTTATCATGTTGCAGATGTGATTGGCATTATTAGGTTAAATGATCGGTGTTACATTGAAGTAAATGATGCTTTTACCCGAATTTCTGGTTATGAACGGCAAGAAATCATTGGATGTACTTCTAGTAAAATTGGTTTATGGGGTGATGAGGAAAAGTTCGAAAAAATATATGAAATATTGGAGAAAGATGGAGTACTGTACAATTTTGAAATAACTTGGCGCACTAAAACAGGTGAAATGCGGATTGGATTGACATCAGCGGAAGTCAACGAAATTGCTGGTGAATGTTGTATCATATATGTCTGGCATGATATTACCGATATCAAGAAGGCTGAGGAAGCCCTGAGGCAAGCCCATATTAATCTTGAAATTAAGGTTGAGGAGAGGACTCAGGATTTGTTTGCTACAAATGAAGAACTTACTGCGATGAATGAGGTCTTCCAAAATGAAATTGTGGAACGTAAGCGGGCCGAAGAAAAATTGGAACAAAAAAATCAAGAATTGAAAAATGCTTATAGTGAGTTGGAAAATGCTCAGTCTCAAGTGATCCAGCAGGAAAAAATGGCTTCCATTGGACAGCTTGCTGCTGGGGTAGCTCATGAGATTAATAATCCAATTGGATTTATCATTAGCAATTTGGATTCATTGCGCGGATATACAGGTCGAATGGCTAAATTTTTTGCATTCCAAGAAGAAACAGTGGGTGAACTAGCCGAGGCTTGCGCAGGTGAGATTGTTAATGAAAAGATAACATCATCATTTAGCGTGCTGAAAGAAAAGAAACGGGCCTTGAAAATTGATTACATCATACATGATACAGAGGATCTTCTGGCTGAAACTCTAGATGGTGCAGGGAGAGTAAAAAAGATTGTGCAAGGTCTAAAGGGTTTTGCCCGAATGGAAAATGAAATCATACTGGCGAATATTAATGAGGGCATAGAAAGCACCGTGCATATCATATGGAATGAAATAAAGTATAAGGCAACGCTTGTAAAAGAACTTGGTGATATTCCATTAACGAAATGTAATCCAGGTCAACTGAATCAGGTATTTATGAATATATTAGTGAATGCCGCCCATGCTATTGATGTACAGGGGGAGATATGTGTAAAAACATGGGCGGAACAGGAGAGTATTTTTGTATCCATAAGAGATACAGGAGTTGGGATTTTTCCTGAAGCGCTCAATAAAATATTTGATCCCTTTTATACGACTAAGGAAGTAGGGAAGGGAACAGGGCTTGGATTAAGTATTAGCTATGATATTATCAAGAAACATGAAGGAGAAATAAGGGTGGAAAGTGAGGTTGGGAAAGGGACGACATTTACGATCAAAATTCCCATTGTGGAACAATAGGTGAAAATGCAAAAATCCACGTCCCATTTGCAACTGGGAGGTGGATTTTTGCATTACTATTTATGGTTTAACCTTTCAATATGAAACAGGTTAACTATCACTAGAATTCAAATTCTCCAGAACGCTGGTCAATATAATTTTCAAAAAAAATATTATCTTCTAATATGGTATAATATAAGTGATCGGGTTTTAAAAAGTTGACGTATGATGAATCGGTCCTATCCATCATTTACGGGAATAGAACAGTATATACGTCTTAGGAAATTACGTTAATGATAAATAAAGCAGTAAAAAATGGAGGAATAAATTTTATGAATATTGCATTCTTCCTAGTGCCGAAAAAGGAAGTCGTTCACTTGCCGATCAGTTCCACCATGCGGCAAGCAATGGAAAAAATGGAATACCATCGTTATACGGCTGTCCCCCTCGTTACGGAACAGGGTAAATATGCAGGTACCATTACCGAAGGGGATTTATTGTGGCATATGAAAAATACACAAGGTTTAACCTTTGGTGATACAGAGAAGATTATGATTAAGGATATTCCTTTTCAGATGAACAACACTTCCGTGCATGTTGATGCGGAAATGGAAGATTTAATTGCTCTAGCCATGGTTCAAAATTTTGTTCCCGTAGTAGATGATGGTGAAATTTTTATTGGGATCATTCGTCGTAGAGAGATTATTGAATATTATGCCCGACGGTCATTGGAAAAATAGTTTTTAATACCATTGTAAATACCAAGGGCCACTTTCTGATCAAAGCTACGGTTACTAAGCAACTGCTCTTCCTTGGGATTGGAAAGAAAAGCTGCTTCTGTCAATATGGCGGGCATAGTTGTGTATTTGAGTACATAATAATCATTGGCCTGTACACCGCGATTAAACAATTTTAATTGGTCAATCATACTATCTTGTACACAATGGGCCAAGAAACTATCGCCCCCGGGACAAAAATAAGTTGTCGTACCATGCACTTCTGGAGAAAAGGCATTGGCATGAATACTGATAAACAAATCCGCATTCGCCTTATTGGCGATGGCAACGCGTGCCCGTAGTTCGGCAGTACTTGATGCTCCTGGATAGGCAACATCCTTATCTGAGGTGCGGGTCATGACGACGGTCGCTCCGGCATTCGATAATAAAGTGCGTAGATTAGAGGAAATGACCAGTGTAACATCTTTTTCCTCAACATGATTGGGACCAATGGCGCCAGTGTCGCTACCACCATGACCAGGATCAAGAGCGATCACCTTGCCTTTCAGGATATTGGCCTCAGAGTGAGCAGTGGTTAATTCTGCAGCATGAGTCATTGTCCAACTTGGGCTAATCAATAAAAGGAATAGGGTTAGTAATGAAATCGACAATGATAGTTGTTTTTTCATATCGTTATCCTTACTTCATATTATAGTTTATTTTTTGAAGATCCCTTTCGGCGCACTCCACAAATTATACTGTAGACGTGCTACCTAGGCAAACGTAATGTTTTCCATAATGTTTTAGTGATTCCAACAAAGGTAAATAATGATAAAAGTTCCATTCAACCTGTACGGTTGGATGGAACTTTATTTTTATAGCAGAAGGAATTGTATAAGTGCTACTATTTTGAGGCAATATATAGAGTAGGTTGGTGAAATTTTGCTTTATCCTAGGAAGGAGTGGTAAACAATTGTTGCGTTATACCCTAAACCGCATTAGTAGTTCCTTGCTTGTATTACTGGCGATTATTACAATTACTTTTTTGCTTATGCATGCAATTCCAGGTGGGCCATTTAGTAGTGAAAAAAAAATTCCCGCCTCGGTATTGAAAAATATTGAAGAGCATTATCGTCTTAATGATCCTTTGCTGAAACAATATGTGGATTACCTGGGGGATTTAGCTCATTTTGATTTGGGGCCATCTTTTAAATATGAAGGACGTAGGGTTAATGATATTATTCGTGAAAGTTTTCCGGTCTCCTTGCAGTTAGGGCTAGTAAGCATTGCTATTGCTGTGCTAATTGGTATTCCGGCAGGTGCACTTGCTGCTTTGCGGCAGAATAAGTGGCAAGATTATGTTACGATGATTTTTGCAACTATTGGTGTATCGGTACCTAGTTTTGTGTTGGCTACACTGCTTATTTACATATTTGCTGTCAAACTTGCCTTGTTACCAGCAGCCATGTGGGGTGGAGCTAGTTATGTTGTTTTGCCAGCGTTGGCGTTAGCTGGGCAGCCTACAGCATTTATTGTCCGTCTTACTCGTTCTAGTATGCTGGAGGTTCTTGAACAAGATTATATTAAGACTGCTCGCGCCAAAGGGTTGTCCACCTTTCTTATTATATATCGGCATGCACTTAAAAATGCCTTGATTCCAGTGGTTACTTATATTGGCCCCATGGCGGCGGGGATATTGACAGGGAGCTTTATTATCGAGACGATTTTTGCCATACCTGGTTTAGGGCGGCATTTTGTCACTAGTATTTATAACCGTGATTACACGGTAATTCTGGGGGTAACGGTCTTTTATAGCGCATTAATTATTAGTTTAAATTTAGTAGTGGATCTTATTTATCCGCTGCTAGACCCACGCATTAAACTTGATAGAAAATAAGGTGGTTACAGGATGCATTTCAATCAAGACTTGTTTGAGCCCCTCAGTGATGTTGAACAGGAGGGGGTGAAAAGTCGCCCCCTGACAACGTATGGACAGGACGCTTGGCGCCGTTTGCAGGAAAATAAATTAGCAATGGTGGGGTTATATACAGCGTTAGTGATTATCCTAATAGCTATTGTTGGGCCATGGCTATCACAGCTTTCTTATTCGGATCAAGATCTCTTGCAGACCAATAAAGGACCTAGTGCTGAACATTGGTTTGGTACAGATAGCCTGGGGCGGGATTTGTTTATTCGTGTTCTATATGGTGCACGAATTTCTCTAGGGATTGGTATTGTGGCTAGCTTGATCAATCTAACCATTGGAGTAATTTACGGTGGAATCGCTGGTTTACTGGGTGGTAAAGTGGATCGTATTATGATGAATATTGTGGATGTGTTGTATGGCATTCCGGTGTTACTTTATGTGATACTGCTCATGGTTATTTTGGAACCGGGTTTGATTAATATTTTTATTGCGTTAGGAATTGCTTATTGGCTGGGCATGGCGCGTATTGTGCGTGGTCAAATTTTGAGCTTGAAAGAACAAGAATATATTTTAGCGGCGCGTACCATTGGTGCGAGTAAGTGGCGGATTCTTTTTCGTCATCTGATTCCCAATAGCATGGGGCCGATTATTATTACCATGACCCTTGCCATCCCCGAAGCAATTTTTACAGAAGCCTTTCTTAGTTTTATTGGTCTGGGGGTCTCAGCACCAATGGCAAGCTGGGGGGTGTTGTCTTCTGAAGGTGTGACGAGTTTGCGGTCTTATCCATTTCAGCTATTCTTCCCTGCGATGGCGATTAGCATTACCATGTTAGCCTTTATCTTCCTAGGCGATGGGTTACGGGATGCTCTTGATCCACGCGTTAGGCGTTAGGAGGTAAATGAATGAATCCTTTATTAGAAGTGCAAGAATTAGCAGTATCGTTTGATACCTACGCTGGTGAAGTAAAAGCAGTTACAGGCGTCAGTTTTCAGGTTTTTCCTGGAGAGGCGATTGGCATTGTGGGTGAATCTGGCTGTGGAAAAAGTGTGACAGCCCATTCCATTATGCAGTTAATCAGAGTTCCGCCAGGTAGATACCTAAGTGGTAGGATCTTTTTTCAAGGTGAAAATCTATTAAAAAATTCTGAGGAAAAGATGCGAAAGATTCGGGGTAATGAAATGAGTATGATTTTTCAAGACCCGATGACTTCTCTGAATCCTGTGTTGACGGTAGGCATGCAAATTGCTGAATCTTTAGAGCTGCATCAAGGGATCAATAAAAAGCAAGCCTATGCGCGAACAGTGGAAATGTTAAGATTGGTGGGCATACCTGCCCCAGAAGAACGGGTGGCTGATTATCCTCATCAATTTAGTGGTGGGATGCGGCAACGGGTGATGATTGCTATGGCCCTGGCTTGTAAGCCCAAGTTGTTGATTGCCGATGAGCCGACGACCGCTCTAGATGTAACCATTCAAGCGCAGATCCTCGATCTTATGAAAGACTTGCAAGAAAAATTAGATACGGCTATTATTTTAATTTCCCATGACCTAGGGGTAGTTGCTACGTTGTGTAGTCGGGTAATTGTAATGTATGCTGGTAAAATTGCTGAAATAGGAACGGCGCAAGATATTTTTCAACATCCTGAGCATCCCTATACATGGGGATTGTTACAATCTGTGCCGCGCATGGATTTACCTCCACAAGAAATGCTGGCCGTTATTGGTGGACACCCTCCGGATTTGTTACACCCGCCTACTGGCTGTCCCTTTCATCCGCGTTGTGTTTACGCCATGGGTATTTGTAAACTCCATTATCCCCCAAATACCGAGGTAAACCACGGACATAGTGTGCGCTGCTGGTTACAACATCCTGATGCACCAAAGCCTACCGGGAAGGTGATAAACTAATGGGAGAAAAAAATATTCTAGAAGTTCGCAACCTGAAAAAATATTTTACCGTAGGTACGGATTTTTTTGGCCGTCCCAATGCTTATTTGAAGGCTGTGGATGATGTGAGTTTTTCCATTGCCAAAGGGCAAGTCATGGGACTGGTGGGGGAGAGTGGTTGTGGTAAGTCTACCACTGGGAGAACAATCATTCATTTATATAAACCCACGGGCGGGGAGATTCTGTTTAATGGGAAAGTTATCAATAACCAGGCTAGCGAAGCACAGTTGCGGCGTTCCATGCAGATGATTTTTCAAGACCCCTATGCATCGCTAAATCCGCGTATGATGGTGGGCGATATTATTGGAGAGCCATTAGATATTCATGGTTTACCCATCAATAAAGAGCGGACCGAGCGTATTGTGGCTTTATTGCAAATGGTGGGGTTAAATCCTGAACACGCCAATCGTTTTCCTCATGAATTTAGTGGTGGTCAACGACAGCGGATTGGTATCGCTCGTGCGTTAGCCATCAATCCTAGTTTTATTATCTGCGACGAAGCAATTTCTGCCTTAGATGTTTCCATACAAGCCCAAGTAATTAATTTGTTGAAGCGCCTTCAAGGGGAACTAGGCTTGACTTATTTATTTATAGCCCATGATTTAGCCATGGTAAAGCATCTTAGTAATAGGGTAGCGGTTATGTATCTTGGCAAGATTGTAGAGATGGCGGATACTGGGGAACTGTACAGTAAACCGCAGCATCCTTATACCCAGGCATTGTTATCATCCATACCCGTTCCACAACCAGTAATAGGGACGCAACAACAACGAATTTGCTTGGTTGGTGACATTCCAAGTCCCACTAATCTACCATCGGGTTGCCGTTTGCGCACTCGTTGTAGTCATGTCATGCCGATATGTGTAGAACTTGAACCAAAATTAAAGGATGAAGGAGGAAATCATATGGTAGCCTGTCATCTGCTATCTAAATAAAGGGGCTAGATAGTGTGGAGAGTAAGGAGACTATTATGCGAAGGGGAATTTATTATGTTACATAAGAAACGTTTTGTAGTATTGATAGTGGTGGGAATTGTTGCAAGTTTGTTAGTTGGTTGTGGAAAACCAGTGGAAACCACGGAGCAGACTTTACGTTACGCCCTCGAAGCGGAACCAGCAACATTAGATCCAGCTAAGTCCACAGCGATTCCAGAATCATTAGTAGAGTTACAAGTATTTGAAGGCTTGACTCGCCTTGATGCTAAGGAGCAGCCTGTACCTGGTGTAGCGGAAAAGTGGGATATCTCTCCTGATGGGTTGAAATATACTTTTTATATCCGTAATACAGCCAAATGGTCCAATGGGGAACCGGTGACAGCTTATGATTTTGAGTTTGCTTGGAAGCGGGTGTTAAATCCTGAATTTGCGTCGGAAAATGCCTATATGTTCTTTCCCATTAAAAATGCGGAGGCTTATAATGAAAAACGGGTAGGGGTGGATCAGGTAGGAGTAAAGGCGCTTAATGATCAGACATTAGAAGTAACGATGGAAAAACCCACCGCTTACTTTTTAGGGTTAGCAGCTTTTCATGCCTTCTACCCAGTTAACGAGAAGAATGTAACTGCAAATGGTGATAAGTGGGCAACGGATATTAATACTCTAATTAGTAATGGCCCGTTCAAAATTAGTAATTGGGTCCATAGTGGGAAAATTGAATTTGTTAAGAATGATCAATATTGGGATGCTTCCGTTGTTAAGTTAGCAAAAATGGAATGGCCCATCAGTGATTCCCAGGCTACCAGGCTAGCTATGGTGGAAGATAATCAGGTCGATATGATGGTAGAGCCGCCAGTTGTAGAGCAAGAACGACTTAGCCGTGCTGGTCTGTTGAAAATTTCTCCCTATCTTGGTGCTTACTATTATGTGTTTAATACGCAAAAACCTCCCTTTGATAAGGCGCAAGTTCGTAATGCTTTTGCCTTGGCAATTACTCGCGAAAATTTAGTGAAAAATGTAATCAAAGGTGGAAAGAAGCCTGCTTATGCTTGGGTAGCGCCTGGACTGATGAATCCTGTTACTGGTAAGGATTTTCGGGAGGAGGGTGGAAATTATGCCACAGAGGATGCCGCCATGGCCAAAAAAATGTTAGCGGAAGCGGGCTATCCAGATGGTAAAGGTCTGCCCCCGATTACCATTCTTTTTAATACCAGTGAAATGCACAAAGCTGTTGCTGAAGCCATTCAAGAAATGTGGAAACAAAATTTAGGGGTAAATGTAACTTTAGTCAATCAAGAGTCCAAAGTATTCTTGGAATCCAGAGCCCAAGGTGAATTTCAAATCGCACGGGCCTCTTGGGTGGGAGACTATGCTGATCCTATGACCTTTATGGATGTATTTAAAGATGCCAGTAACGATGCCAAGTATACCAGTCCAGCATACAATCAGCTAGTAGAGCAGGCTCAATCCACCAATAATCAAACGGTTCGCATGCAGGCGATGCATGATGCTGAAAAAATTCTTTTTGCAGATGGAGTAATTATCCCCATATACTATACGACTTTGCCCTTTGTCACCAAACCCTATGTGAAAGGTTATTTTTGGTCAGTGTTAGGGCTTGCTGATTTTAAGGCAGCATTTATAGAGAAATAGTGAATGTGTATATAGTAAAGAAATCTCCTACTAGGTAGAAATACCTGGTAGGAGATTTTTTTAGTTGGATTCCTACTGCTAGTCCCTAGCATTTGGATAAAATTTCAGAAAAATATAGGCAGGAATTTGTGGGGGTTATGCGAAAGGAATCTATATAGTAACTACATTACGGCAAAGGGGTAGCGTTTTAGAAATTTGACATTGTCAAAATAGTATCGCACGATATAGGTATAAAGGAGAAGTAACAGTGAAAAAAAATAGTTTAGCCATATTCTTTTTGGGGGTAGTGATTTCTATGTTACCTTGCTTAACGAGTCAAGCTTCAGCCGAAGAAGTGGCAACGAGTGATATTCATTATTCTATCAGTGAGGTAAAAACTTTTTCCTTGGCAGAGAGGGATGTGGTAGCAATTGGTGTGGATGCTTGTATGCCAACAGAGAGTGTGGCGGATCCTCTTAACTATAAGTTGGAATTACATTATAGTGAGGTAGCTCAAAAGGGCGCACTAGAAGTTGTAGTGGCAGGTGTAAATACAGCATTATCTCCCGTTGGTAATGATGGGAATAGTGAGACAACAGTAATCAATGATTTGTATCTGAAACAAGTTACCATTGATAAGAGTAGTTCACCAGATCTTAAAATACAATATTTGTTTCCTGAGAATATTAAACCGCAAATAACGACGGTCAAACGGAAACCTGTGACCAAGGATGGTACAACCACATTTCGTACTTATTTAGTATTGAATTTTCCTAGTCCTACAGCACATAGTAAAACCATTGTTCTTGATCCGGGACATGGGGGAAAAGATTGGGGAGCTGTAAATAATTTTCTCTGTGAAAAAGATTTAAATCTGTCAATTGTTACACAAGCAAGGGATTTATTTCGGCAAAAGGGTTATGATGTATATATGACTAGGAAGGATGATACCTTTATCCCCCTTTTAGATCGGGCTGACGCAGCTAATATCCTTGATGCAGCGGTGTTTATTTCTGTGCATAATAATTCCATGCCTGTCGATACGGTAGAGCAAGCAAAAAGAATGCAGCGGGGTACTACTGTTTTATACAATAGCGCAGGGGTAAGACCTGGTAAAGAGTTAGCAACCATTATGTGTGATGAACTGGTAGGTGCCCTACGCACCAATCACTATCCGTTGCAAGATCGACCAAGGTTGGTAGTGTTGAATTCTACTTGGGTACCAGCGGTTCTTGCAGAAGTCTCCATGATGCCTCATCCTCAGGATGCTAAGATGATTTCCCAACCTGTTTATCAGCAAAAAGCCGCAGAAGCAATTGTTGATTCTACGGAAAAATATTTTAGCCAATCATCGTTACAGGCAGAGGTTCCGGATGTAATCAATCAAAACACGGCTAATCATGGGCTAGCAATTGGGAAGGACAACTACATTTACTACATTGGGCAAATTGGCGACATTTACACTGGATGTAGTGAACAAATTATTAAATTGAACAAAAGTGGCGGTGAACGGCAAGTACTGTCAACGGATGAGGCGTGGGACTTGAATATGGATGGGGATTGGTTGTATTATAGTAATTGGTCAGATGGGCACCGCATCTATAAGATGAAAACCGATGGTACGGAAAAGACGGCTATCTCCGATGACGCTGCTAGCGGAATTGCAGTGATTGCTGATGGCTTAGTGTATGGCAAGTGGAGCGAAACAGGAGCTAAAGACAATTTTATTTATAAAATTTCCTTTGATGGACAAGAGAAAAAAGTGTTAAGTACCAACCCTGCAGATAACCTTAGTGTAGTGGGTGACTGGGTATACTATAGTAATCGTGCTGACAGCTATCGACCTTATCGTGTACGTTTAGATGGTACAGAAGAAAGTAAAATTAGTGACCAGTCCATGTTGTTTATGGTAGTTGGACAAGATTCGATCTATTATAGTAATTATGCCGATGGTGGAAAATTATATAAAATGCACACGGATGGCACAGGAGTTTCTAAAGTAACAGATGATAAAGTCGGTTTTATCAATATCATGGGAGAGTGGATTTATTATACCAATTCTTCTGATGCCGATCATTTATATAAGGTGAAGATGGATGGCAACGGACGTAGTAAGGTGCGAAATTCTAGTGGGGCTCCCATGCCGATTAACATCGCAAATGGTAAGATATATTACAACCGAGAGTTTTTGTAGTATTTAAAGATTTTAGGCACCTTCAAAAAAATAACGAGTCAGATTCTGGTCTAATTTGCACTATGCTTCATCACCACAAGCCTTGCATAGCCCACTATGCGCGGCTTATGGTTCTTCGCCCAGCACAAAATATCCTCAGAATCTTCGACTACTTATTTTCTTTCAGATGTCCTATGACAAATGGAGGCGTGTTTTATGGATTGGAAATTATTACGTTTTATAAACTGGAAGGTAGCGGTATTGACTTTTTTAGTAGCACCTTGCTTGGCTTCCGCGGGACTGGCGCAAAGCCAAACTGCAGCCACAGAGCAACCTGTGCCACAAGCTGATAATAAGCAAGTAATTGCTAGCCAAGATGGCTGTTTTCCCTTACAACCATATCAGGTTCCCCTTAAGCCAACGGTTATCGATACAAGTATTCTTGCTACCATGCAACAATACAACATTGTAGGTTTATCGGCGGCAGTGATTCGGGACGATAAAATTATTTGGTCGGGTGGCTATGGCTGGGCAGATTTGCACACCCTGCGCCCGACCACCCCTGACACGATTTTCCGGAATGCATCCATTTCAAAAATGGTTACAGGTACGGCTCTCATGCAACTTTATGAACAAAAGAAATTTAAACTGGATGATGATATTAGTAACTATTTAGGATACCCAGTGCGCAATCCAAATTATCCAGATATACCCATTACATTTCGCCAACTTATGACCCATACGTCAAGTATTGTGGATGGGGGGAGTTATGATAAATTAGTGGAACAATCGCCAGAATTGCTGAATGATATTGACATAAAGACGATTTTAGTGCCAAGCGGTGCTTACTATAGTCCTGACACCTTTGCAGATTATGCACCAGGTCAAGGGTTTAGCTATTCCAATTTTGGCACAGCAATTTCAGCATCTTTAGTGGAGGTACTTTCCCATCATACATTTGCAGAATATTGTCGGCAAAATATTTTCAAACCTTTAAAGATGGATTCTAGTTTTCAACCTGCAGATATTGAAAACTGGAAAAAAATCGGAGTGCTGTATCGTTCCAAGGAAAATGGTACTATGTTTTACCCCACGAAAGATGACTATGGCGATGTAAAGCCAGTTGCTTCCTCAAGAAAAGCGCCAATCGGTAGCGCCTTGGGAGATTCACCTGCTGGTGGTGCACGGATGAGTATCTTAGATTTATCGAAGTTTATGATGGCTCACATGAATGGAGGTACATATAACAACGGTTCTATCTTGAAAAAAGATACTGCTGATTTGATGCATGGCCTTCAATGGTTCGGTAATAGTATGGATGGGCTTTACAAACAGAAGGGGTTAAATTTTCATGCCACTGATGATCTGGTACCAGGACAACGTTTAATCGGACATTCAGCGGAAGCATATGGCTTGATTGGCGATGCCTATTATGATCCTGACACTAAATATGGTGTAGTCTTTTTGATCAATGGTGGTAATTATGGCAATTCTACTCCCTATTACGGCGTTGAATCCCAGGTTGCTCAAACCTTGTACAATCAATTTGCGCCGAAAGACCTTGGGGTGAATCGTAAAATACGTGGGAAGATTAATGACGTGATTCTAACCGTCAATGACCGCAAGTTATTTATGCCCCTACCGGCAACGGAAGTGAAGACCAAGACTGGTAAAATCGTATTTGTTCCAGATATTACGGTTGCAGATGCCTTGAAAGCGCGTATTGAAGTTGATGCAGCAGGCAATAATTTGACCTACACATGGGGGGACAAGGCCGTTGTTCTTACAGTTGGCAAAACGGAACTTACTGTAAATGGGAAAAAAGTTACTCTGTTGCAAGCTCCTTATAAACAAGATGGACACATTATGGTTCCGTTGTTAGCGGTAAAGGATGCACTAGAGAAAAAAGGGAGTATCAAATTTTAAATATGGGGATAAAATTTTAAATATAGGGATATTAGGGGGCAGGCTAGAGATTCAAACTAGCTTGCCCCCTTATTGATATCATTCAGTATATGCAGGCAAGGCTTAAACCTTAACACTTAGCTAACCCTTATAGCTAAATACTAGATGCAAATTCCTTAATACAATATAAAGGGCGGGTGAGAATGATAATAGGTCAGTTTGGACAGTTTAAATAGTGGGGACATTATGTTAGTAATAAGAGGTAGGAAATGAGAATAAAGTTCGTTTTGACCATAGCAGGACTGATGATTTTATTTTGTGTCGGCAATTATTATATTGGTTTACGATTTTGGCAATGTATAGGGTCAGCAATAGGGGCGGGATGGGCACATTATTATTGGATACTATTTGCGCTCATTACGGGAACTTATTTCTGGGGGAGAATCGGTGCTATTTATTTTCCTGGGGATTGTAGCGACAAGTTGATTTGGTTTGGTTCTTATTGGTGCGGGGTGTCCTTTTATTTGTGCTTATTATGGCTATTATATGACATGGGAATTGCAGTTGCCCGCCTCCTTGGCTTTTTGACGAGTGGGGTGAACTACTACTCATCCTTTGGTGCTGGTGTAATGATCCTGCTTATTGCGAGCGGCGGTATCGTTCATGGTATATATAATGCTTGGACTGCCAAGGTTAACTCTTATGATATCACAATTGGTAAACAGGTAGGTGACTGCCGGGAATTACACGTTGTCATGATTTCTGACCTTCATTTAGGACTGTTGGTTGGCACAAAGCGGTTGAGACGTGCTGTTCAGATGATTAATGAATTAGATCCAGATTTGGTGTTGATGCCTGGAGACATTATTGATGAAAATATTGGAGCTTTTGTAGAAAATGGAATGCCTGAAATATTATGTGGTATTCGATCTCGCCTTGGCGTGTTTGGTGTACTGGGCAGTCATGAATATATTTATGGGCATGCGGAAAAGGCGATAACCTATTTGCAAAGATCAGGAGTGAAGATATTGCGAGATGACTGGATTCAACTTCCCAATGGTGTATATCTGGCAGGGCGGGATGATTTATTTAAAGAGCAGTTAACAGGCACTCCGCGGCAAAAACTTTCTAATATTCTAACGGACTGTAAGAGGGAATGTCCTATTATTTTGATGGACCATCAACCAGTCGCACTGGCAGAAGCCGAGTTACAAGGAGTAGATTTGCAGTTATCGGGACATACCCATCACGGTCAATTATTTCCCCTTAATATTTTAACACCATGGCTTTTTGAAAAGGATTGGGGATATTTGAGAAAAGGCAGGTATCAGCTCATCGTATCCTCAGGGTATGGGACCTGGGGACCTCCAATCCGTCTGAGGACTAGTTCTGAAATTGTGGATATTAGGATCAAATTTACTCTGCCAGTCTAAAGGGCGATGAACAGGGATGGTTGTAGTAACATATCTTGTAATAGAGCCGGAAAAGTAGTAACAGTCCAAGTGAAATTTATCTAATGTAATACTCTCATGAAGGATTGTTAAAAAACTAAATAATTACAGGAGATGACGGATAACATGTCGCAAAAAATCATGACGGTTTGTGGAATCATACCGCCAGAACAGTTGGGTTTTACCTCTATGCATGAACATGTAATTTCGGATTGTTCCATGTTTCGTTGTCGCGCCCCCAAAACAACGTTTGTGTCTCGATGCTGTAGTATAAAGCCAGCAGGTAAGTTGACCTTGGCCAATCGTTCAGCGGTGCGTCACGATATTACCCTATTAGTGGATAATATGATGCTAGATGATGAACAGATGATGACAGAGGAAGTGGCAGACTTTAAAGCTGGCGGTGGTAACTCCATTGTGGAAGCCAGTGCGCCTGGCATTCGAAGTTCACCCAAGGATTTACTTGCCATTCGGCGGATATCTGAGACCACTGGAGTTCATATTGTGGCTTCTACCGGTCTATATGCAGAAGACACTTGGCCAGAATGCTACCGAAATATGACATTGGATGAGTATATAGCCTTTTTACAACGAGAAATCACCCAAGGCATTGGTGATACGGGGATTTACCCTGGTCATATTAAGGCCGCCTATGAGATATATAGCCAGCAACTGGATTGCTACTTACAAGCAGCGGCCTTAGTCTCCCGCGATACGAACCTTTCACTGCAAGTGCATCTTGGTACTGCCGTTACACCAACTCAGGTGCGACAGGATGTATTGCCGCCACTACTAAGGGGCGGGTGTATTCCAGAAAAGACAATTTTGTGTCATGTTCAGTTTCAAATGGGCGTTCTGGGGATACACCAACTTGTGAACAATCCTGGGCGAGTACCCTTTGACATCAGTTTGCATCGCGAATTGCTGAGTAAAGGTTTTATTTTATCTTTTACTCCATTTGGTTTTGAAGCCGATAGTGAGATTTTTGGTATCGCCCACTATCCTGATTGGTATACCTTATCAGGCATGGTGGCATTGATTCAAGAGGGGTATGCAGATCAAATCGTGATTGGTAATGATGTATTTACGAAGCTGGCGACGCGCCGCGGTGGCGGGGAAGGATATCGGCGGCTTACCGATTTCATTGTGCCAGCAATGAAGGAATGTGGGGTAAGGGAGCAAGATATCCATAAAATAATGGTGGAAAATCCAACACGAATTTTGACATTTTAAATGTATAGTTAAGCAAAAAAAATCTGTAAAGCTTCTAATGAAGTTTTACAGAAAATTTTTTGCGATAAATTGTATTAGAAAATCTGGTTTCAGGCATTTAAACATGAGGCTTCGCATTAATCAGCCAGATGGAAGTTTTGCTGGTGCCGCGGCTATCGCGTTAAATTCTGAAGCCTTTTCTATTGTTTTTCCGCAGCTCAAGTTTGGGCAAGAACAAACATTTGCTCTAATCGGACGGGATGGCGTGGTACAGGGATTGCAGGCCGGCGACGGACAATTTACTCAGAATATTAATGTAAGTATGTTGCTCAACTGCGCACGGGAAACCGATGCAGGGTATTATATAAGTACTGGTAAAGATCACATTTCTCGCATTATTTGTTTTCGTACAGTGCCCGATTATCCGTTAGTTGCTATTGTGGCAGTTGCTGAAGAACAAGTATTGGGTGATTTTTATAAAAGGCAAGGTGAATATTATAAAATTGCCTGTTGGCTTAGCCTTTTTATTGTTGGTACTTTCGGTATTATTATTCGAATGTTATTGCGGCAAGAACAAATAAAATTTCAGATGAGAGATAGTGAAGAACGGTTGCAAATTATATTCAATGCTGTTCAGACTGGAATTATAATTATCGATGCAGAAACCCATCAGATTTTTGATGTGAATCAGCGTGTGTTAACAATGATTGGTACAACAAAAGCTGAAGTTGTGGGTAAGACTGGTCACGAGTTGATTTGCCCTGCCCAAATTGGAAAATGTCCAATTACTGATCTTGGACAAACCATCGATACTGCAGAGCGCATTTTGATAGCCAGCGATGGTAGGCGTATACCAGTTATCAAAACGGCAGTTCCTATTATGTTAGGCGAGCGTAACTATTTGCTGGAAAGCTTTGTAGATATCATTGATCGGAAAAAAATAGAAGAAGAGTTGAGATTTCTTAGCCGACATGATGCCCTTACTGGTCTTCGTAATCGTGCCTATTTTGAAGAAAACTTAGGAAAAAATCCTAGAAATATTGCTCTGATTATCTGCGACATTGATGGTTTAAAATTAGTAAATGATACGTTAGGGCACACAGTTGGCGATTGTTTGCTGGTTGCCGCTGCCCAGATCATTCGGTCGATTGTGGGGAATGAAGTAGTGGCCCGTATTGGCGGTGATGAGTTTGCAATTATTTTACTCCAGGGAGATGAAGAACTTGCTGAATCCATATGTGAAAGGATTCAGAAGCAAGTAAAAAAATATAATCAGGAGAATGATAGTATCCCTCTGAGTATTTCTCTTGGCTATGCTATGCAAGGTAGCGATGGCACTTCCATGAGTGATTTGTTTAAAGAAGCAGACAATAATATGTATCGCGAAAAATTACATCGTTCCTAGAGTGCTCGTAGTGATATTGTGCAAACAGTGATGAAGATGTTGGAAGCGCGGGATTTTATTACAGAGGGGCATGCTGATCGAGTAGAGGAATTATCAGCTGATTTGGGGCGAACTTTGGGATTGACAGAAAAAAAGATTAGCGACCTTCGCTTGCTGGCAAAGTTTCACGACATTGGTAAGGTAGGCATACCGGATCAAATTTTATTTAAGCCAGGAGCTTTGACCACAGAAGAGAGGAAGGAAATGAATCGGCATTCTGAAATTGGTTACCGCATTGCTAAGTCTTCAGCAGATCTATTGCCAATTGCTGATTGGATATTAAAGCATCATGAACGTTGGAACGGTCAAGGGTACCCTCTTGGGTTATCCGGTGAGACTATTCCATTGGAATGTAGAATTCTAGCAATTGTAGATAGTTATGATGCGATGACAAACCACCGACCTTATCGCAAAGCGATGAGTCAGACAGCAGCCATTGCAGAATTAAGGCACTGTGCGGGTAAGCAGTTTGATCCTCAACTAGTAGAAAAATTTATTGTTGCCATATAGCAAAGAAGGGGCTGTCGCACTAGGAAATTAATGCGGCGGCCCTTTCTTTATCATAGTTACATTACAGATCTATATATCCCAATGGTGCTGGCATTGTTGTTACAAGGATTGGGAATTGTCCTTAATAGTACCTTAACACCTGGTACTTAGTTTTTCTTTTCATGGTGTTTTTCCACAAACCAGTCGATTAGTTGTCTACCAACGCTAGGTTTATCAGGAATATCAGGAAGATTACCCGCGGAAAACCAAGCGGCTGCTGTAATTTCCTGATTATCAATGGTGATTTCTTCATTAGAACATTGGGCGGTAAAGGCAACCATTAGAGAATCAGGAAAAGGCCATGGTTGACTGCCAAAATATTGAATGTTATGTACTGCCACGCCCACTTCTTCTTTTAGTTCTCTCCTTACACACTCTTCTAACGTTTCCCCAGGTTCAACGAAACCAGCAATTACACTATAGCGATTAGGAGCAAAACGCTTAGAATGTGCCAGTAGAATCTGGTTATTTCTAGTTACAGCCACAATAATGGCTGGTGAGATCCGAGGGTATACAAGATGACCACACTGGGAACATTCCATTGCAAGTTCTAGAGAGAAAACATGCATAGGACTTCCACAACAACCACAAAATTTGTTGTTTTTCATCCAGTTCATAATATGAGAAGCGCGACCTGCAAACCAAAAGAAATCATCTTCTAATTGCCCATATAGGGGTCTTACCTTTGCAAAACTAAAGTCTTCAGGTAAATTATCATTACCTATGGTTGCAATAAAGCATTCATGACCATGCAAGATGCCAATAGAATGAGTAATAGTTGGTTGGCTCATGAAACTTTGTACATCACTTGCGAGGGGAATTTGGGCAATCCCATTATTTACTCTAATTAAAAGTTCATCGTGATCAAATAAAAATAAGTATGCATCAGAAGAAGTTATTTCTGAAGGATTCATATCCATAAAGCCTTACCACCTTATCATTAAATTATATATATATACAACACATTGAGAAAGTAGCACGTATATTGTTTAGCGGCCAGGAATGGAAGATAAGGCATCCCTCACTCCCGATGTAAGGCTGCGGTCACTCCTGCCATTCCTAGCGATTACGGTAGACTATTTAGCGTTATATATATGTATATAATATTACCACAAAAAATATAAATTCACGCCATTATTGTCATATTATTGTCATAGGTATATGTGATAATGAAAATATCCTAATAAAGGGGGAAAAATTATGATGCATGGACATGTTGGAATGGGTATTGCTGTTGGGGTTTTTCATATTGTAGTAGCAGGTGGACTTCTTTATTTCGTATACAATATTTCAAAATCTTTAAAACGAATTGTTAACCATTTAGACAATACTTAGCAAAAGCGTAGCAACCACAGTGGAACTGGGGTTGTTAGGTTTTCGTGGCAAAAAAATTAAAAAACTAAGTTTATTTGCAATGAAATTATAAAAAGGTTATAGTAAGTTTCGGTAGTGTCTTAGACCTCATGGTTAAAATTAGAGTTGTCTTACTTAACAGGTAACATGTAAAAATGTTAATACATAGTAGTATATATAACATGCATTAACAAATAGAATGCATAATTCAACATACCGATGTAGAAGTCAAAAAAATTAATGCAGTCGAAATAGTTGCCCGTGGATATAAGGAGGAATTTTTTATGAATGAAGTGCTAAATAACATTAGGAATCGTCGGAGTGTGCGTGCATATAAGGATGAACAAATAAAAGAAGAGGAATTACAGGCAATAATTGATGCTGGGCTATGGGCACCTAGTGGCCATAATAGTCAGCCATGGCATTTTACCGTAATTCAGGATTCTGAGCTTATTCGTCATATGAGCGTCATTAGTACCCGAGAGATGGCCAAGTCGGAAGTTGGCTGGGTAGCTCGTATGGGACAAAGCGGCCGTGATATTTTCTATGGTGCACCAACGGTGATTATTGTGTCCGGCAAAAAAGATGATTTCTTAGACCCTGTGATTGATTGCTCGGCTGCTGTGCAAAATATACTATTAGCAGCTGAATCCTTGAACATTGGTTCCTGTTGGATTGGACTCATTGGTTTCTTTTTTTGTGATGAGGAAGAGGTCAAGAAATTGGAAATCCCAATAGGCTATAACCCCTTCTACGCCGTGTGTCTTGGCTATAAAGCACGCCCTAATGGGACAGCAGGACCTACAAGGGTTAACGACACCGTTCGTTATATTCGTTAAGTTGCGGATGTTATATTTAGTATTTATAGGGTATAATGAGAGAAACTAGATATAATAATCTATGAAGCAACTAAAAGAGAGGTACATAATGACACAATCATTTGATACATTAGGGATCAGCACGACACTGGTAGCGGGACTGAATAAAGGGGGAATTGAGGTTCCTACGGGAATACAGACCCAGGTTATTCCTTTAGCGCTAGAGGGTAAAGATATAATCGGACAATCGGCAACGGGTACAGGTAAAACATTGGCATTCTTAGTGCCAATGTTTGAAAGAATTGATACGTCAAGGCGGGAAACTCAGTCCATCATTATCGCGCCTACTCATGAACTGGCCATTCAAATTTTGCGTCAAGTGGAGTTATTGGCAAAAAATTCGGGGTTGCCGGTGACGTCGACGTCGATTATTGGTAATGTTAACATTGCTAGGCAGATCGATAAGTTGAAAGAAAAACCACACATTCTGGTAGGCTCTGCTGGTAGAATACTAGAATTGATACAAAAAAAGAAGATCACCTCTCAAACTGTTATGACTATTGTGATTGATGAAGCCGATCGGTTACTAGATGATAGAAATTTGGATACGGTGAAAGCAGTAGTTAAGACTACTCTCAAAGAACGTCAGATCATGCTGTTTTCGGCAACGATAACGCCAGAAACATTGGCGCAAGCTAAGAAGTTTATGTTCGAGCCTGAGATTGTTACGGTTGAGGGACAGACTGGAGACATGTCTGATATTACTCATTTATACTTTTTGGCAGAACAACGGGATAAAATTGAAATGCTCAGAAAAATCGTAGGGCTAATCAATAATGAACGGGTGCTGATTTTTATTAATCGTAGTGACGATATTGAAAATGTCACTGCTAAGCTTGAATACCATGGTTTACAAGCCGCAAGTATTCACGGTAGTTCATTTAAGGGCGATCGTAAAAAATCATTAGAAGATTTTCGCAAGGGAAAAGTGCAATTGTTAGTGGCTTCTGATGTAGCCGCTCGTGGTCTTGATATTACAGGTGTAAACTATGTGTTTAATTTGGATCTACCAGAAGATCCACAAGTTTATTTGCATCGGGTTGGACGGACAGGTCGGGCGGGGAAAAGCGGTATTGCCATGTCCATTATTGCTAAAAATGAACTAGCTTTAATTCATAAATATGAAAAAGTCTTAAATATAAAGATTGCAGAAAAGTATATGTCAAATGGTAAAATTATGGATAAAGTTAAAGCTGCAGATACCGGTAAGCCTAGCAATAAGAGTAAGCCGATGAGTAAGGCTAAACCAATCGACAAGACTAAAGGGATTGGCACGCCTAAACCAGTAGCCAACCATAAGCCGTTAGAAAAACCTAGATTCGTGGATAAGGTTAAGCCTGTTGCGAAGCCGAAGTCGATTGAGAATGTTAAAACTGTGGACAAGACTAAACCGCGTTATAAGACTAAACCGAAAGTGTGAATAAGAATAAATAAAGTCGATTGACTAGCAACCTATCATGGGTTGCTTTTTTTATTGTAGTAGGATGATTCTTATTTTGTATGCAATTATCATGTAGTACATATAATAGATTAGAAAGGAAGTGAGGGTGGTGAAATTACTTTCTGTTGGTTTAACTGGAACAACACAAGAAATGCGGGAACAATTGCAATTAGATTGTAAAACAATCATACAAGATGGTTTTAGAGTAGCAATTGATGAAATTAACAAGGGTCATTATACGTTTATTGGCTGCAATGTGATGGAAGGTGAATTATCCTTTCGTAATTATGAGCGAATTAAGAATTCAATAAAAAATCATGTTGCGAACATGCTGACAGAATTTATTGTCTCGCGGGAAGAAAAAAAAATCGTAGGCAAAATTATTGCCGAGCATTATAGTTATTACAATGAAATGGAACGCAAGAGTATCTATGATCATGCACTTGAACTATTAAGTGGTGATAATGATGTTATTGTAGATTTTGGTATTACAGCACGATGTAGAAAGATACTGGAGAAAATCCTTGAATATCTTGATACTCATCATGAGCTAGTATTAGAGGGATTCATAAATTTTCGTTTAAAAGACTATCGAGAAAAGCTAATGCAGACGGTAGATAAAGCTGCAGATGACTATATGATGGATCTAGAATATAAGGAGTTTATTCGCGTATTACGGTGTTTTATTGATATTCAAGAACCACAAATTGAAGAAGTACATGTGCTAATTATTCAAAGTGGTATCTATAAAATTGTTGATGCCCAAGGTCAAACTGTTAATAACCAAAATTTTGAAAACTTTCTCTTGCGCAGGGAAGACCACATTAATCATGACGATTTGCTAATTACGGCATTGATCACCATTGCACCGTATCATGTGATGGTGCATGTGCATGACCATAATGATGGTGTTGAGCCACATGTGATAGAGACCATAAAAAGAATTTTTGATGGTCGGGTAATGATTTGTGATGGTTGTGATTTTTGTTATTGACAATTAGCTGAAAAATGGATAAAATGATCCTCATAACCAAATTTTCAAAAGTAATGCGAAGGACAAGACGATAATGTAATTGGCGTTTCAGAGAAAAGATGCCATAGGCTGTAAGCATCTTAACGTACACCATTATTGCTACCACCTTTAAACTGCTAAGCTGAATGTTTTATACTGTAGGCTAATTTTGTGTAGAGTATAAAGAGGTAAGCTATGCCGGGGTCATTCCCGTTATCAAAATTTGAGATTGGCTTTGGCCGATCAGGGTGGAAGCGTGAGTGATAACTCTCGTCCCTATGGGATGAGAGTTTATTTTTTTATTAAAAATGAGTAAGGAGGTAATTTTTATGAGTCAGTTACAAATTACATTAAAAGATGGAAGTCAACGAGAGGTTATGCAAGGCACGACATTAGCAGAGTTTGCGTCATCCATTAGTCGTAGTTTGGGAAAAATTGCAGTTGCTGCCAAGGTAGACGGTTCTGTTACTGATTTGCGCATGACATTAGAAAAAGATGCTAATGTTGAATTTCTTACTTTTGAAGATCAGGAGGGACGTGATGCTTTCCGCCATACTTCATCTCACATTCTTGCGCAAGCTGTAAAACGCTTATTTGGTGATGTGAAAGTGGCCATTGGTCCTGCCATTACCAATGGATTTTATTATGATTTTGATACCGTGGTTGCTTTTACTCAAGAGGACTTAACAAAAATTCAAGCTGAGATGGAAAAGATAGTTAAAGAAAATTTACCGATCGAGAGGCTTGAAATAAGTCGTAGTGAGGCAATTACTTTTTTTGAGAAACTAGATGAACAGTATAAGGTGGAATTAATTCGTGATTTACCCGAGGATGCTGTCATTACCATGTATAAGCAGGGTGAGTTTGTTGATTTGTGCGCAGGTCCTCATTTAGCTTCTACAGGTAAGGTCAAGGCTATTCAACTACAGAGTGTGGCTGGTGCTTATTGGCGTGGAGATGAAAAACGCAAGATGCTACAACGCATATATGGCACTTCGTTTGAGAAAAAAGCTGATTTAGAAGCTTATATCATTATGGTAGAAGAG
>Ga0224518_1000046_pt1 | contig 23938 bp, 23 predicted proteins | sample IRBST25metaG_FD_179891 | JGI IMG/M metagenome (GOLD analysis project Ga0224518, IMG submission 179891) | Peat soil microbial communities from Stordalen Mire, Sweden - IR.B.S.T-25 | ecosystem: Environmental > Terrestrial > Soil > Wetlands > Peat | place: Sweden: Norrbotten County, Stordalen Mire...
GGGCTAGCGTTTACACCACTTGCGATTGCCCCGATTTATTCGGCCTCAAAATCGGCACTTCATTCTTTTACGATGAGTCTGAGACACCAGCTTTCAGCTACGTCTATAGAAGTAATCGAAATAGCTCCACCGGCAGTAAATACAGATTTAGCTGGAGCAGGACTACATACGCATGGGGAACCAATTGATGCTTTTGCAGATGGTATTTTTAAAGGATTGAAAGAAGGTAAAACGGAAATTGGATACGGCACTTCCGTAGACCGTTTGCGTATGTCACGAGATGAAATTGATGAGTACGCAGAAAAAATGTACAATGCAATGAAAGGTTCAATTGAATAACAATAAAACTTGCAACTCGATGTTTAGTATGCAAAAGAACCATTCAATCATGCCGTTGTTCTTAAGTATCTGACTGCGTGCATCCTAAATAGGTGAATAAAGAAATCAGAGGGCAATGAGGGTGGATTCCCCATTGTCCTTTTCTGCACCATTTGACTCGTTACGCAGAACTGTATCATCTCTAACGGTGCAAAATAGATGAAATATGTATGTGGACAGGAGCTTGAAGTAGTAAAAAGATATCCACCATTAGAAGAAATTTAAAAATAACAAAAATAATTAAGTTGACATCGCCATTAAAAGATATTAATGTTAATAAGACAATTATATATGGTTAAGATAGGTGCCGAAAGGCTTAATAGGGAAGTTTGGTAAAAATCCAACACGGTCCCGCCGCTGTAAAAGGGGAGCAGACCTGCATTATGTCACTGAGACTATCGGTTTTGGGAAGGCGCAGGAATGTTATGATCCTAAGTCAGAATAACTGCCTATTTAATAATCACCGTTTACTCACGAGAGATGGGGAGGGGATTTTAATATGCGTTCAGCATGTTAATCCCTGCGTTAATTACGTAGGGATTTTTTTTATTACATTTCATGTAAAAAAGAAACGTTAAAAATTGAAGATGATAGGAAGAGAGAGTGATAATAGTGAATGTTACAAAAAATAATAAGAAACCTGGTTGGATGGGTTATGGAGTTAGCATAGTTATATTACACATCATAGGTATTGTATGTTTGGTATCGTCAGCGGCTGATCATCCAACGCTTTTAGGGTTGGGTTTTTTGGCGTACACTTTAGGATTGCGGCATGCATTTGATGTAGATCATATTGCAGCTATTGATAATACTGTACGTAAGTTAGTACAGCAAGAAAAGAACCCTATGGGTGTTGGTTTTTATTTTTCATTAGGGCATTCAACCGTTGTACTTTTGATGGCGATTGCCACTGCTTTTGCAGCTGAGTGGGCAGAAAGTAGTATTCCTCAATTAAAAGATATAGGAGGCATTGTTGGAACTTCTGTATCAGGAATATTTTTAATTTTAATTGGAGTATTAAACTTAATTGTCCTACTTGATATTTATAAAGTATTTAAACAGATGCGCCAAAAGGGCTATGATGAACAAAGAATGGAAGAATTACTTCAGAGTAGAGGGTTTATGGTTCGGTTTCTAAGTCCTCTATTTAAATTTGTTAACCAAAGCTGGCATGTCTATCCCATAGGTTTCTTGTTTGGTTTAGGATTCGATACGGCGAGTGAAGTTGCTTTGTTGGCAATATCAGCTGGAGCAGCTAAAAGTGGCATTAGCTTTGCTGGCATAATAGCGTTACCGCTTTTATTTGCTGCTGGAATGAGCTTGCTCGATACTGCCGATGGAATCTTTATGACTACAGCCTATAATTGGGCTTTTAGTACACCTCTTCGTAAGGTATATTACAATCTCACCATTACTGGTTTGTCAGTTGTTGCAGCTTTATTTATTGGTGTTATTGAGTTGGCTCAAGTAATTACATCGGAGCTAGGTTTAACCAATGGATTTTGGCAATGGTTACAGGATTTAGACTTTGGGATATTAGGTTATATGTTAGTTGCATTATTTGTGTTGACATGGTTGCTCTCTTATGGAGTATGGAGATTCGGTAGGGTAGAAGAAAGAATGAGTTCTTAATTACCTAAGTCATTTGTACAAGACTTAGGTAACTATGAACAATAAAAAAAACATAATCATATTATGTTATCAACAGTATTTTTAAAGGAGTATATTAAAAATGGATAAAGAGAATCCGGAAATTGTAGACAATGATGAGGATGTCAGCAATCCCCGCCATTCTTCAAATTGCTCTCCCTACTACGTCTGTTATCCTTGGTGTAGCCCTAATGCACAGTGTAAACCTTATTACTGCTCCCCAAATTGTTTTCCGAAGTGTGTTCCCGGTCAACCTACTTTATATTAAGAAATAAGACTTTTGAGTATAAATATATACTTAAAGGAAAGCATCATTAAACTTGTTGTAGGGTTTGACGGTGTTTTTGTCTTTAGCTCTTAATGAGGTGCCAACCTTTATAAATAATATGCTCGTTAGGAGTAAACAATAAAAATTAGCTAGTTGAGGTGTGATTGCCTTGACTAGCGTTTATTCTTGCTCACTAGAGATACCTTTTCTTAGATAACATAGCAATTTTTGATGTAATTCAGGGTTTTCTTTCAAGAAATCCACTAATCGTTCAAATGTTTCAATCGTGGAGACTGAGAGATAATGCTCAATCGCTTCAGCCTCAGCAGCTACATTGCAGTCAACTTTAAGAAACACCAAAAAATCCTGAATTATTTGGTTGCGATTAACTAAATAAGTTCCAGTTTCTTGACCTCTTTCGGTAAGGTAAATCAGCCCGTAACGCTCGTATGTTATATACTTATGAGCTTTAAGTTTGCTTAACGCCTTTGTAACGGAGGGCATCGCTACATTAAGCTTATGACTTATATCAGTAACCCTCACCGTTTTCTGTTGGATAGAAAAACGGTATATCTCTTCCAAGTAGTCCTCCAAACTAGGCGATAACATTCCTTCATTGGGTAGAGTTTTTATCATGTTTCTCTTTAACCCCTTAATTTTTTATTATAAGCCTATAAAAAGATATGGTTTCTTAATTCCAAAAAGACCACTAAGTAAAAATTAGTGGTCTTTTAATATAAAGGCCAAAATTCTGTCATAAATACACCAGTCCAAACATAGGAATTAAACTTTTCACTAGCACCATTATCTGATATTTTGCATATTTTATCTTAGCTGAGACTAACAACTTAATGAATTGCAGATAAAGAAAAGGGAGTGGATATATGTGAATAAAGAACAAGTTCTATGTAGGGCGCCTGCGTTGGCTACGGTAATGCCGGGGGAAGCAAAGCAAAAAGCTAAGGGACTTTTGAAGTATCTTGGTCCTGCATTCGTTGTGAGTGTTGCTTATATGGACCCAGGAAACTTCGCAACCAATATTAGTGGCGGATCACAATTCGCCTACGACCTGCTGTGGGTTATTTTGTGGAGCAATATTATGGCAATCTTTGTGCAAATTCTATCGGCAAAACTAGGAATAGCCACGGGTGTAAACTTACCTGAACACTGCGGCCAAATGTTTTCCAGAGCAACCAACTGGGGGTTATGGTCGGTAGCTACAATTGCGGCTATGGCTACAGACCTTGCGGAATTTCTGGGGGGGGTGCTAGGGTTCAATCTCTTGTTTGATATCCCGCTGATGTGGGCAGCACTATTAACAGGTGTCATCACTTATGTGATATGTTATCTGCAAAAATATGGTCACCAACTCGTGGAGCGAATCATCACGGGTATGGTAGCGGTAATCAGCATTGCATATATTTGGGAGATGTTTATATCAAATCCTGATTGGAGTGCAGTGGCCTATCATACCGCAGTACCACTACTTACTTCCGACAGTGCATTAATAGCCGTTGGGATGTTAGGTGCGACTGTTATGCCACACGTTATTTACTTACACTCTCAACTTGTGCAACCTCGACGTACCGAATGCGCCAACGATTGTGTTCGTCATTTAAAAATGGCAAAAATGGATGTTTTTATCGCAATGAATATGGCATTCGTTGTTAATGCCGCTATGGTTGTCGTAGCAGCGGCGGTTTTTAATGGTAATGGCTTAAATGTTGATGGTATCGAAAAGGCATATACGACGTTGCAGCCACTCATGGGTAATATGGCGGCAGGTGCATTTGGTATGGCGCTTTTGGCTTCTGGCTTATCGTCTTCGGCAGTGGGTACAATGGCTGGTGAGGTTATCTTAAAAGGTTTTTTGGGCTTTGATATTAGGGCTAGTATTCGTCGTCTCATAACCATGATACCTGCTATCGCTATTTTAATGTCAGGGTTAGACCCATTGCAAGCGCTAGTTTATAGTCAGGTTATTTTAAGTTTTGCTCTCCCGGCGGCGATTATTCCTCTGATGCTTATAACAAACAAAGCGGAAATCATGGGAAGGTTTAAAAACAGCATATTAACAAATTTCGTAGGGTGGGTAATCGTATCCATGATAGTAGCAATAAACGTTTATTTGATATATTTGACTTTTACAGGGCAATGTTAAATAATGTGTACTGAACAAAAATCTTGCACTTAGGTGATGAGCATGTACAAATTCGCGTCAAAACAAATAAAATTTAGTGACTTCAATTAGCCACTAGGTCTTACAATGAATCCGGTTCTGGTGCAAGAATTTTTTTGGTCAAAGATCTCCTATTTGCACTAGAATCTTAAGCTGAAATGTCCATAAGTTTATTAAAGAACTCAACCTCAGAAGGGATAGATTGAAATTTTTCAACCTATCCCTTTTTTAAAAAAAAGTCAATCAAATTTCCCAATTCTATAGTGCTCTCTATAAGGCAGTGATTGTACTGTGTCAGTTTGACAAATATTTTAAGTTTAGGGTAACGATTACATCACGGCTTTATTTTTTATCACCAAAACTTATAGGATTTATCATTTAAGAGAGACAATTGCTCGAATGTTCCCCACTATTTTCCAAATAGTTTATCCCCCAATTATGCATAGCTTCAAGAATAGGTTTAAGACTTCGTCCAAATTCCGTAAGTGAATATTCAACTCGAGGAGGAACCTGGGCATATACTTTTCTTTCGATAAGCCCATCCACTTCTAACTTGCGAAGCTGCTGCGTTAGCATTTTTTGACTTATGCCATTAATTCCTCTACCGAGTTCGCCAAATCGTTGGGTACCTTTTAACAGTAAATTTCTCAAGATTAGTACCTTCCACTTATCTCCTATTAGATTAACTGTTACTTCAATCGGACACGCCATGTTGTCACTCCTTTAGATATTCATTACTTACCGAAAGGTAAGTATATGACTTTATAGTGCCTACTTGCAATAAGTTTGTATAATCTTTATTATGATATTTATAACGTTACATTTCAAGTAGCAATAAAACTTCAAGTACTAAATTTTTATAATTAGTAATAAAAAATGGAGGAAATAAATTATAATGCAAATTCTATACGTATAAGGGGTGCTCGAATGTCAAATATTTATGAAGATTTACATCAATTCAGTTCTTATATTCCACCTATTGATCTTACGTTTCACCAGTATCTATTAGTAACTAATGAACCGCTCTTGGTTCATACTGGAAGCATTAAGCAGGCGGAAACCTTGATACCACAACTGAAAAGTATTCTCGATGGAAGGCAGTTGAAATATATATTTATTTCACATTTTGAAGCGGACGAATGCGGGGGCCTGTCGCTGTTATTAAAGCAGTTCCCCAATGCTAAGCCGATCTGTTCTCAAGTTACTGCACGAGAGTTAAGTGGTTTTGGAATTACAGATGATGCGATAAGTAAAAAACCAGGAGAGAAACTGATCACAGGCGGCTATGAACTTGAATTCATGAGTTACCCATCTGAGATGCATCTGTGGGAAGGTTTATTGCTTGTAGAAAACAAGCGAAGAATATTCTTTAGCAGTGACTTAGTATTCCGCTTTGGAAAAGCTGCAGGCACAGTAATAGAGGGTAATTGGCAGTCAGAAGTAAACGGAATAACGCAAGAGCAGGTGTCAGACTCTGAGCGAAGAGCAAAGCTACAGCAAACTTTATCTCAATTAAATCCTGCGTTTGTAGCTACCGGCCATGGCCCATGCATTAAGCTTTAAAAGATAAGTTTATAATTAATAGGAAATTGTCAGTCTGCATTAGGGTTGATTACCAAATGAACTAAAATTAGTTGCAAGTAAATTGATTATTTGTTAAAAGAGGCAGCTGCCTGAAATGGATGGTAAGGTAGATGCCACGACAAAATTATAGGGGGATTGTAAATGGATGATCAGAAGGTCATAGAGACATTTCACATGATGTGGGGGAGCTTCCCGGTACCTGTTCGGTTAATACATAAAAGCCGAAAAGTATTAGCAGTGAATGAGACTGCCAGGAATTTGGGAATGGATGCAGGGGTTCAGTGCTTTTCAATTGGGAATCCTGAGGCGCATAGAGGTTGTAAGGCAAACGAAGCGCTGGCCTTAAATCAAGGACAAATACTCAAAGGTGAACAGGACATAATCAAGTTTTGGAGTCCTGTTCGGGATTGCGAGGATGTTTATGTGCATTTTCAAATAAGTGTTGATTCGATTAAGTACGTTAGGGACAGGGCCCAATAATCGAAAGATAGGGGAAAAGAATGCTTTGACCTTTCAAATTTTGAGCTAGATCTGGTATCGCTATTATTGTTTCGTAATGCAATGAGGTAATTAATTGTTTTTGGCAAAATGAATAAGTAAAAGAGAAAGAGATGAACATGATAACAAAAAAAATGAACACTAAGCAGTTTCACGTTACAGTTCCTGCAGGTAAGAGGCTCATAGCCAAAGCGGTGATTTCTCTTGAACAGATTAAGAAAGCATTGGAAAATAACACCATCGTTGTAGTTGCCGGAAGCACCAACGGTTATGTTGCTGAGGAATTGTTGTTGCTCATTGACCAAATTGGAGATTTCTCTAGAAGTACATTTTTCCGCGGAGTTACCACTGGGCCAGGGAAAAAGATAGATGTAGCTAATGCTAGCTACTTTAACACAGATATCGTGGTTGAGAAAGGAAAATGGATTAAAGAAAAAACAATTTTTGAGGTCGCTCAAAGTCTTGGTCAAGGTGATATTATCGTGAAAGGTGCCAATGCCATTGATTCAGAAAGAAAGCTAGCAGGTGTACAGATTAGAACTGCAAACCTTGGCCCAAGTGGCCCCATGATGCAAGCTGTAATTGGCAAACGAACTGAGGTTATCATTCCAGTGGGATTGGAAAAAAGAGTTTTCGGTAATATCGCAGAAATTGTATTAAAGGTTAACGCTCCCTCCACTGACGGAATGAGGATGCTTCCACTAAGTGGAACCATTATAACAGAGCTTGAAGCTATTGAAATGCTAACAGGAACTTCGGCCGAATTAGTTGCCGGTGGAGGCATATATGGAGGGGAGGGTGGTTGCTGGATAGCGATTACTGGCACTGAGGAACAGCTTCATATCGCAACAAATATTATTAATTCTGTTATTAATGAGCCGCCATTTGGTGATTGATTATAGACTGACCTTCAATGAGTCAGGGGACGGTTCTTTGCCTCATCCAGCGGAAGAACTTGCGGGTGAGGCAGTTATTCTACTGGCAATCACGGGTAAGATGGCTGATGCTGATCAGGTGAAAATTGCTATGCTTGATTTTGGTAATATTGCCCGGGGAATAGGTTATATGTTGGATGGGATGTCTGAGAAAGAAAAGCGGGGTGGATAGACCTCGCTTTTTCTTTGGCATTTTGTCATCAACAGAGTATAGTGACAAAGGCGGAGTTTTGCGTCGGTCAACCTGTAGAGTGAAGGAAAAGTTGGTGGTCTTGACCCTATCACGTCTATCGGTAAAATCAATAAGTGCAAGGCCAAACTTTGCAGGAAGTACGGTCCCAGCGCCGAACGATGATACAGAGAAAGTTTTAGCATAATAGCCTATAATTACTGAAAAGGCTAAACTATCCATGATTAGGAGGGATGAGAGTATGGTAGATATTAAAACTACTAATGAAATTATCAGCCAGTATGGATTTCCCTTATACCTGTATGAGGAAGCTGTTATCTCAAGGCAGGCTACCACGTTAAAAAAAGCTCTTCCCGATTTTGATATTTACTATTCGATTAAAACAAATCCAAATAAGCGTATATGTCGCTATATGAGTCAGCAAGGATTCGGCGCTGACGCAGCATCTGCTAATGAAGTTATCAAATCACATGAAGCGGGTTTTAATAAGAAGGACATTTTATATTCTTCGCCAGGAAAAACGGCGGAAGATATTATTAATACATTGGACAAAGCTGTCATAGTGGCAGATTCCTATAATGAGCTTGCTATGATAAATGGGATATGTGCAAAACAAGGTAGAAGGGCAGAGGTCGGGCTTAGAATAAATCCAAACTTCTATATAAATATGGATGCTATTCCAGAAATATTGGCGGGTACCGCGAGTAAATTTGGCGTGGATGAAGAAAGTTTAATGTCTAACAGGGGCTTTATTGATAATTTAAAATTTATAAAAATAATAGGCATACATGTCTATTTGAGAAGTCAAATATTAGATGAAAAGATCCTTTATAATTACTTTAAAAGAGCGTTCGACATTGCTGAGTTCTGCGCCATTCAAATGAACTGGAGCTTATCTTTTATTGATTTTGGCGATGGCTTTGGTATTCCATACTCGAAAGTTGATCAGCCTATTAACTGGCTAGTGCTACAGCCTGAAATTCAAGCATTAGTTAATAGTAAAAAAATGGTCTCTAAAGGGCCGATTCGCCTTATTGTAGAAAGTGGCCGGTTTCTTGTCTCGGAGGCAGGAAGTTTTTTAACTGAAATAGTTGATGTAAAGGAATCGAGAGGGCAGAAGTTTGTTATTGTGCACGGAGGTCTTAATGGCTTTCTTCGACCATCTATTATGAACATATTCAGTGAAATTGTCCCCGAAAAGCTAGAGAAACCTTTAGAACCATTATTCACTGCACGGAATGCTTTTGAACTTTCTATTCCAGCAAAAATAGGCCAACAGTTAGAATCAGTCTCTATAGTAGGAAATCTATGTACATCTATGGATGTGCTTGGCAAGGATGTTTATCTTCCTAATCCCCAGATTGGTGACATAGTTTGTATTAACAATGCTGGTGCATACGGCTATACCTTGAGTCCATATGACTTCGCCAGCCATACCCGCCCGCGAGAAATCTATATCGAAATCCTACACTAATAGTTGCATATAAGTCCGATTTTGATAGATATGCCGACATGTCTCTCGGGTTATTGATTGCCTCGATTTCCAATATAACCCTGTTAGCAGTAATCATAGCTCAATATATCAATGAGCATAAAAGGGCTAATTTATATTTGGCTGAGATAGATAAACAAAAGATTGACTCGATAAATGAAAAATTTGTTCGAATTTTCGATGTTAGCCCTGCCTTAATGGCAATATACCGAGAAAAAGATTTTGTGTATGTAGCCGTCAATGATGCTTGGTCTGATTGTCTTGGCTTTCGATGGACAGAGGTTATTGGTCCTTCAGAGGAAGAATTAAATACCGCGGTAGTGGCAGAAAATCGAATAAGCATAGGTGGATTAGCTTTAGGAAAGTCAGAAGAATGTCAAGTGCGGACAAAGCAAGGAGAGATTCGCGATTGGCTAGTATCAAAGGCTCAGCTTCGATTTGATGGTGAGGAATGCATCTTAGTAACCTCAATCGATAAAACTATACTTAAGCAGTTAGAAAAGGAAATTGGCCGTTTAGATCGGTTAAATTTAATAGGTGAAATGGCAGCCAGCATTGGGCATGAAGTAAGAAATCCGCTAACTACTGTGCGAGGATTTTTGCAATTGTTCCAAAGGAGAAACCACTATTCTTCGGACAAAGATAATATTGATTTGATGATTGCGGAATTGGAAAAAGATGGTTAGGGAGTATAGAAGTGGCGATTTTGGAAATCTGCCAGTGAAGCGGATCAATCAATTACTCGATGAATATATGACCTTTGTTAACGATGAAGAAAAGAGAATTTTATTCGATCGAGGATTTAAGACTGAAGATTATTCATTCAAGCACACGATTAGTGTAGCTATTTTGTCAGGCATTATTGGTAAGTGGATGGGGTTTGGAAAGGAGGCTAACGGCTCGGATTATTGCAGTTGCTGATGTTTATGATGCTGTGACATCGAATAAAGTCTATCGGATGGGCGAGACCCCCTTTATAGCGATTGAGGAATTATTTAGACAAATATTTGGTAAATTAGATTCTTATATTTGTACGGCGTTCTTGAAAAATATAAAAGAATGTTTCTTCGGCAAGTGAAATCCAAAATGTTGCTGAACTTGTTTGATGCACATTTATTAGATTGGATCATGGCCGAAAGTTAGTGGAAAGGATATTGACAAGAATATAAAAATAACTTAAAATTAGTTTGATGGTTGTCGAAATGTAATATTTTAAAATGGAGGCTGCAAAATGGATACAAAAGGAGTGGCCAAGGTATTAAACTTGTAGTGAATGCTTTGTTTCGGATATTATCGATTCTTTGAAGATTGGTGCGCCAACCATTTCACACCATATCAAGCAGTTGGGAAATGCTGGCCTGATCAGCAGAAAAAAGAAAGAAGATACCATGCTGTCATTGCAACTTAAATAATCTGCAAGTGGCTTCAATTTATCGAATGATTCGATGATTGTAAAAATATAAAAATATTAAGGCCGCTATTCTATCCAAAAATATAACATATGGGAGTGAAGATTAGATGAAAACGTTATTTGATAAGACCAGTATTGGAAACATCCAGTTAAAGAACAGGTTGATACGTTCGGCTACAGGTGAAATCCTGGCCAAGAACGGACACATGTCGGCAGACCTTTTTAATGTTTATGAGAATTTGGCTAAGGGCGGAGTAGGAACAATCATCACCAGTTTCGCCCATGTTGTTGAGTCGGAGAAACCTTTTCCGGGAATGTTGGGAATTTACGATGATTCTTTCATTGAAGAATACAAACGCCTTACAGAAATAGTCCATGGGTATGGGACCAATATTATTCTGCAGGTAGTATACTGTGGGTCGTATAGAATGGAAGAACTGGGTGAACGGGAAATCTGGGGTCCTAGTGCCGTAGCGAATCTACAGACTCATATTCAGCCAAAAGAGATGACGATAGAGGATATAGTCAACTTACAGAAGGCGTTTGCTGATGCCGCGGCTAGGGCAAAGCAGGCAGGCTTTGACGGCGTTCAAATACATGCTGCTCATGGATTTTTGTTGAGTCAATTTCTGTCACCTTATTATAACCACAGAACAGATGAATATGGTGGCACGATCGAAGATAGGGCTAGAATGGTGCTAGAAACATATTCGGCTATTCGCGAAAAAGTTGGCGTTGAGTACCCTGTTCTGATCAAGATCAACAACTCGGATGGCATGGAACAAGGGATGACATTTGAGGATTGTAAGTATGTGTGCAAGAAACTGAGCGAAGCAGGAATTGATGCTATTGAAATCAGCGGAGCATGGCATCCGTTTACAGCTCGCCAGGATTCCTATTTTAAAGATAATGCTGGAGAAATTGCTACGGAAAATAACGTTCCGGTCATATTAGTGGGAGGCAATCGTGATTATCATTCGCTGACAGAGATCCTTAATCAGTCAACTATTAAATACTTCTCATTTTCTCGCCCTTTTATAGCTGAACCCAATCTGGCAAATCGATGGGAAAATGGAGATGTCAGCAAATCAAAGTGTATCAGCTGTAATGGTTGCTGCGTAAATTTGGATGGCGGAGTGAAATGCATCCTCAATCGGTAAAGGTTATTAATTAGGTTCTGAAAAATGAGTTTAGGAGTGCTATGCCTGAAAGTCATTATTTTCGGTGCTACAGGGATGGTCGGCAGGGGCGTATTGCGGGAGTGTCTACTTGATTATGAAATTGAAGCGGTTCTTACGGTCGGGCGTAGTACGAGCGGGCTTCAACATGAAAAGCTGAATGAGATTATACACGAAAACTTACTTGACTTGTCTCCAATCGAAGGTGCTCTTTCGGGCTATACCGGATGCTGTATGTAGGGGTGGGCGTTCTTGAGCCTGTTTTGTGGATGCTTTTTCCCCAATATGTTACAACGACGGAAATATTGGGGCGTGCCATGATTAAAGTTGCTAAACATGGCGCTCTTACGCCAATAATCGAGAGTAATGACATCTCTATACAGGAGATATCGAAAGTAACAAGGGTATAATTGATGAAAGAACAACTTGTGGGAGTGAAGCAATAAATGTGATCAGGAAGGGGCAGATTGAAGAAATTCAATCTGTCACTTCTGAGGTTGAGTTTATAAAAAATATTATGGGTATTGTAGCTTAATATTTCGGTAAAAATGCGATAATCTTTAACTTTGTACAATACATCAAAAAAATTGGTCTTTACGACAAGATAATGAAGGAATTGAAAAAACTAGTCATCAGCAATATGGACACCAACGAAAAGTATGGTCTGATCCATCCTCTGCTTCAGCCTAAGACATCCTGCCTCGATCATGCCAATGCCTATTCTGTAAGTAAGTTTCAGACTACCTGCGGCAGTGCAGATATTTTGTCACATATTTTTGATGTCACTTATTTTACCGTTACAGAGAAAATGGATATGGTGGACCGTGTGATGGAGGAGGTTATATTTAGCATTGCTCTCATCCTGATGAAAAAGGGTTCATTAGCTGGTCTCTGTCTTTTTTTATGGTATTATAGTTAAGTAACTAGTTTAGATAGAATGGAAAGGATATTTTCACATGCGTACAAAAGAAGATATCTTTTGGGGTAGACAACAAGAGAGAGGCGTTGTATTGAATGAAGTTCAGCGGCAAGCCGTAGTGAACACTGGTGGAGCACTTTTGCTCTTGGCGTCACCCGGGTCGGGAAAAACAACCACGATAATAATGAAAATTGGCTATCTTTTAGAAGTGGAAGGTATTCATCCGACTCGAATTAAGGCGGTAACCTTCAGTCGGGCAGCGGCAGAAGAAATGAAGACGCGGTTCAAACGCTTTTTTCCGACTCTTGCTGTAGTTGATTTTTCTACGATACATAGCCTAGCTTTTGAAGTTGTGCGAGAGCACTTTCGAAAAAATAAGCTTAATTACCAGCTGATTGAAGGTAGCAAAAATCAAGATAAAAGACATATTCTGCGAGAAATATTTAAAGACGTTACCCGGGAAAATATTACGGAAGATCAGATGGATGAGCTGACAACATACATAAGCTTTATTAAAAATAAGCTTATTTTGCAAGAAAAATGGTCTGAAATTGATTGTAATGTTCCGAAAGCAGCAAAAATCATGAAAAAATATGAAGAGTTTAAGACGGCTTCTGATAAGCTTTTATTGGACTACGATGATATGCTTGTTTATGCGAACGAGGCTTTTGAACAAGATCGAGAGATTTTGGATAAGTATCAACAACTTTATGATTATATTCTGACAGACGAAAGTCAGGATACCTCACTTGTTCAGCACTATATCATTGAAAAATTGGTTCGTAAACATGGAAAATTATGCGTTGTTGCCGATGATGATCAGTCTATCTATAGTTGGCGAGGGGCTGAACCGTCGTATTTACTTAATTTGAAAGATGTATATCCTAACGCTACCGTTTTGTTCATGGAACAGAATTACCGTTCATCGAAAGATATTGTTGATGCTGCTAACGTCTTTATAAAACGAAATAAAGACCGCTATAAAAAGAATATGTTTACCCATAATCCGCCATGCAGACCGATCATCATTCAGCGTCTTACCGACTATAAAACCCAGGCTAAATATTTGATCGAAGAAATAAGAAAGTCCGATCATTCTTGTAAAACTGCGGTGTTATATCGAAATAATTCGTCATCGATCATCTTGATAAACGAACTAGACCGTGAGGGCGTTTCTTTTTATGTCAAAGATGAAGATAAGCGTTTCTTTTCGCACTGGGTAGTTGAGGACATATTGAATTTTATGCGTTTGACTTATACGGATAAAAGAATCGATATTTTTGAAAAGATAGTTAGCAAAGTGAATGGCTATATTACGAAGCAGCAGATGGAAACAGTTAAAAAAATTAACAATAATGAATCAATTTTTGATAATTTGCTAAAATATGCTCCGCTGCAAAATTATCAGTTAAAACAGATTGAAGAATGCAAGGAAACGATACGGGTTATGAAAGGTGTGGCTCCTCTTGCAGCCATATGCACCATTCGCCATAAGCTAGGATACGAAAAGGCCCTTGAGAGAATGTGTGAGCGTTTGGGCTTTCGCAAGGACTACTTGCTTGGCATACTAAACACACTGGAAGAGATTGCTGCTGGGCTGCGTAGTATGGAGGAGTTCGCTAGTCGGTTAAAATATCTCGAAAGGGTGGCCAAGTCTTCAAAGAATAACAAAGACAGCAGGGTTACACTATCTACCTTCCATAGTGCTAAAGGGCTGGAATTTGATCGGGTGTATATGATTGATTTGCTGGAAGGAATTATTCCTTCCCGGGATGATGTTAAACAGAAACAAGAGGGGAAAGCTGAGGCGATGGAGGAAGCGGTTCGTTTATTTTATGTTGGGATGACGCGGGCAAAAACCCATCTCGAGTTAATAACATATGCTAAACGAGATCATGAAAAAGTGTCGGAGTCTCAATTTGTGGCTTCTGTAAGAAATATAATCAGTCCACCAGTAGTAATTCCTAAACTTACTATAAAACCAAGGGCAAAAGCCAGCCCCATAGTAACCTATGATCCCAATGCCATCAAAAATGCAAATCAATTAAAAATAGGTAGTGTAATCAATCACCAGTCATTTGGCCGAGGAGAAATTGTTTCGGTTACTTCCTCAAGTGTCGATATTAAGTTTAATGGGACCATCAGAACACTATTAATAGAAGTCTGCTTAAGCAAAGGTTTCCTTGAACTGGCCTAGGGGGAGTGTGATGGGGGGAATGAAAGTAAATAATAAAATGAAAAGTTAAAGATTTTTAGGATGAAGGAAAGATGAGTAATGAAAGAATCAAGCATATCAGCAACCATAACTAATATCGCTCGCATTCGGACGGATTTTCCAACTAAATTTGGTGTTCCACGTCAAAGCGGTCTTGTTGCGTTAGAATCGACGATTGTCTTTGAACCGCCATACCGTGATCCTAGTGGGATCCGGGGGTTAGAAGGATTTTCCCATATCTGGTTAATCTGGCAGTTTTCTGAAGCGGTGGGTAGCAAGGTTTCACCTACCGTCAGGCCACCGCGGATGGGTGGAAATAGCAGGATGGGGGTATTTGCTACACGTTCGCCATTTAGGCCCAACCATATGGCACTTTCTTCTGTTAGATTGGAACGTATTGAGATGCATCCCCAGTGGGGCCCTGTATTGCACGTGTCCGGTGCTGACATGATGGATCAAACACCAATTTTTGATATCAAGCCATATCTGCCGTTTACGGATAGCCATCCGGATGCCACTGCCGGCTTTACCACTTCACTCGCGGATTATAAACTGCAGGTGATTTTTCCAAACGAGTGGCTCACTCTTATTCCAGAACCCTTACGTCAGGGATTGTATGATGTGTTGGAACAAGATCCCCGTCCGGCTTATGTCCAGGATCCTGCCCGTGTTTTTGGGATTCCCTTTGCCGGTTTTGACGTTCGTTTCATTGTAGAAAATGGTATCCTTACGGTTGTAGATATTGAATGTTGAGTAATCGCCAAGAATCTCTGGGGATAGTTTCTAATTTGCAGGGTATTTGTTGTAAGGAAGTATTATTGGGCGTTCTTTTGATTGCCTCGTGACCAGCAGACCATTGCACCGATTGCTCCTATGGTCGCTGCTACAAGATAGGTATCATGTAATGCAAGTGTAAAACTCGCAGTAGTATCGTTAAAAAGTGAATACATAGCTAACTGATTGCTAAATACAGCACCACTAACTGCAACGCCCATTACTTGCCCAATATTTCGCATCAAAGCCAATGTACCAGATGCAACCCCAATGTTATTTTTGAGTACGCTCCCCATAATAGCATTGTTGTTCGGTGCAAGAAAGAATCCAGTACCAAGACCAACTAAAGCAAGGCCGACGGCATTCGTAAGGTAGGTAAAGTTTTCAGTGTGACTAAGCGTTATAATGCCGCTACAAATAATTACCATTCCAGCAGAAGTAAGTAATCGGGAACCAAAACGGTCAGATAGTGCTCCTGCTATGGGTGAAACTAGCAACATCGCCACTGGAAAAGCGCTCATCAATAACCCAGCGGTTCTTGTTGATAGGACCAAAAAGCTAACAAGGTAAAAAGGCATAAGAAAAGTTACGGTATACTGAGTCAAATAATTAATCAAAGCTGCAATATTGCCTGCCAAAAAGGCTTGATTTTTGAAGAGTCCAAGGTTTAACATTGGGTGTCCACATTTGATTTCGATATAGATGAACATCGCAAATGAAAATAAGGCAGTAAAAAACAGGTTCCTAACGATAGATGAATGCCAACCCCATATATGTCCATGGCTTACAGCGAGTAGAAACGTACTAAGACCGATAAAAATAGTAACTGCCCCGCCAATATCGAATTTCTGAGGCTTTGTATTCTTATGAGGTAATATTCTCCATGACCAAATTGTGCTAATGATGCCTATAGGAATGTTAATAATGAATATAGATTGCCAACCATAGGTTCCAACTAAAAATCCCCCAAGGGACGGACCGGTAGCAAGGCCAAGTGAAACAAACATAGCGTTAATGCCAATCGCTTTTCCTCTCTCGGATGGCTGGAATGTATCAGTTATAATGGCCTGAACAACAGCCAAGATCGCCCCTGCGCCAATTGCCTGTAGTGCTCGTGAGGCAATAAGTACCCATACATTTGGCGATAAACTATTTAATGCTGACGCTATGGTAAAGATGGCAAAACCACCAACAAAGACTGGGCGATGACCGTACATATCCCCGATTTTACCATAAGTTAAAAGTAGGCTGCTAATAAGTAACAGATAAACGATTACTACCCACTCAGCATTGGCAATGGTTGTATGAAAATAGGTTGTAATTTCTGGTAAGGCAATATTTACAATACTGGCATCAAGTGTGGACATAAAGACACCAAGTGCTGTCGTCGAATGGATCAGCCACTTGCGAACTTCTGGATTTTTAGTGGTATCATTCCATAAACATAGCATGTGTTGTCCCTCCAAGCGATTTAATTTAGCATGCATAGCACTGTATAATATACTAAAATCATACTGAGATGTTCCTGTAGGGAATCAGGTCAGCTACAAAATTAGCGAAGCCCCATGCACTGTAAATGATGGAACAAAGAGGCTTAGATCGAACCTATACAAATATAATGAGATGGGTTCATCAATATTCACCACTTATTGATGAAAGAATAAGAAAACCAGGGACTCTTAATCGGCGAATTGGAAGGGCGACTGACGACAAATAAAATTGTAGCTATAGTGGGTGGAGGGTAGTGATGCAGGTAGCGAAGTGTTGGGATTGTTGGGCAACCGTTTAAGATTAATCGGTGGGAACGGTATCATCTTTAGTGATTTAGTTATTGTTAGCTATCTGTTTGTTGTGCTATTTTTATAAATTCTTCCATGGCTTTGGTGATATATTTATTTTGTTTATTGTAGAAAAATACGTTGCGGAATGTATGAATACTATTTATTTTATAATATAGCATATTGGAATCATAGCTTGTTTTTTGGGCTAGGGTATCACTAATGATGGTAATTCCCATACCGTAACAGGCGACATTATAAGCGGTGGCCAATTGATCCAATTCTAAAATGATTTTGGGGGTTATGCCATTTTCTTGGAAAATCTTATCTGCACGCATTCGCGTATCGTTTCCCGCTCTTAAAAAAATGAACGGATCATGGGAAAATAACGATAAAGGTACGGGCTTTGTCACTGATTTTAAGTGTAGCCCTTGCCGGATGTCGTCTATTGATAACTGATATTCTTGGGCAAGAGCATTTGAAGGGAATTTTTGAGGAACGGTAAGAAGAAGACATTCTTGGCAGAATAAATGTTTTTCATAGATTAATTCATTTAGGGGGTAATTATCAATTACAAAATCAAGTGCACCTGAAAACAGTTGATCTTCTAAATGGGCGCTATTGGCTTCAACTAGGTTTACTTTGATAGAAGGGTATTTAGTGGTGAATTTTGTGATGATTGCCGGAAGAATAAATGAAGCAAATACATTGCTTGCGCCAATCGCAAGGCGTCCGGTTTTTAGTTGATTTAAATTGCTAAGATAGTTTTCAAACCGATTTTCAATATCCATGATTTTTTCTATGGATTTCACATATTCTGTGCCGGCCTCTGTTAATTGAACAGGATTACTGCTACGGTCAAATATACAACTGCCAAGACGATTTTCAATTTTTTTGATTGCAGAGCTTAAAGCTGGTTGGCTGATATAGAGATTTTGTGCTGCTTTTGAAAAGCTTTTTTCTTTGTATACTTCATAAATATATTCTTTTCCTTTAAACATAGCGCCTCCGATATATAACCAAATGATTATAATGTTTATACTGATATATGTATTTGATTCTATTGTATTTGAAATTTATAATGAAATCAAATACAGAATAAGTTATTGTTATAAACAGGGGGAAGGCAAAGTGAAAAAGTCAATTGGAATTATTGGCGGTATGGGATCGTTAGCTACCTGTGATTTGTTTAAAAAGATTATAGATATGACAGATGCCAAGTCAGACCAAGAACATATTCATATTTGTATAGATTGTAATACCAATATTCCAGACAGGACGAAAGCCATATTAGGAGGGGGAGAGAATCCTATTCCTGAAATGGTAAGAAGCGGCGTTAGGTTACAGTCCATGGGGGCTGATGTATTGGTTATGCCATGCAATACGGCACATTATTTTTATGATAAGATTACGCCTTTCTTCGATATCCCCCTTTTAAATATGTTGAAAGAAACGGTTCTAGAAATCAAAAACAGAGAGATTAGGAAAATTGGTTTGTTGGCAACGGATGGAACAATTGAGTCAAAAGTGTACCATACGGCCTTGGCGCACGCAGGAATCGATTTGGTTGTTCCTTCGCCAATGAAACAGATGAATGTAATGGATGTTATTTATAATGGGATAAAGGCATCAAATCGGAATATCAACCTTGATGGGTTTTATGAAACCATTGATGAGCTTTTTGCGAAGGGATCAGAAATATTGGTGTTAGGCTGTACTGAACTTCCTGTTGCATTTGAAATGTTTCATATTGATCGACCAGCACTTGACCCCACCGCAGTATTAGCGGCAGCGGCCATTCGGTTTGTTGATAAAACATTATTAAATAAGCTATAGGATAACCCGCTTTTCATTAAATGAAAAATGCTTATAGAGGTCGTGTTTTTTTATATATTAACTATTGTTGTAAATTTCATTATTGATAGTGTTTTTAAGACTTCTCTTTTTTTACTTACAGTTAAAGGCACCTTTCTTTTTCAGAAGATCAAGATGTTTCATTGCAAACTGGTTTTCAGCCTCCCATTGTTGTAAGTTTTTAGTTTTATTAATAAAGGATTGATAAAAATTTATAGCTGATTGATAATTACCATTCTTTTCGGCTTTTAATGCGGCGATTAGATCAGTAATTATTTTCAAGGAACGATCTAATTCATATGATTTTTCAAGTTGCTTGATAGCGGATTCATAGGAACCGTCAATTGCATCCAATAACCCCAAATTTCCGTAAGCTGGCGCATAATTTTTATCAAGTTTTATAGCACTCTGGAAATCTTCCCGCGAGAGTTTATAATCGCCCATTAAAATTCTATTATAGCCACGGGAATTATATAGATTAGGCTGGGGAGAGACACTAATCCCATCGGAAAAGCATTTAATTGCTAATTCGCGATTTTTTTGGTAATCATAAATTCCGCCAAGAGTTTGATAACCGATCACTGAGTTTGGATTTGTTGCAAGATAGAGTTGAAGATCATTGATCGCATTAGCATATTGTTTTATAAAAAAGTAGGCTTTTCCACGAACAATATAAGCGTTAGTATTATTGGGGTTAATTTTTACAGAACGGGTAGAATATTGTATTGCTGCACTAGAATGATAGTAAGAGTCACTTAATTCCGCAATAACTAGATAAACATGACCGTTTATTGCCAACCATACAATAGACAAAGTGAACAGCGACAATAATGTGATTATTTTTAAATAACGACTTGTTTGTGGCAGTTGCCTGTGATCCATACTTGTCGAGTAGCTTAGTAACAGAGCAATGATAGCTCCACCTAAACAGCCGCCAATATGAGCGTAGTTATCAATATGTGGGTTAGTAAATCCAAAGAGGATTTGAATGATAGCTACGATCGCAATAAAGATACCAATATTTCCATCGCGGATGTTGAAGCGATGACGATTTTTTCTGAAATACACACATAGCGCTCCCATTAATCCAAATACGGCTCCGGAAGCTCCTACACCTGTCTGTGTTCCCATGGCCACACTGCATAATGAGCCAGCTACTAAGGCAAAGAAATAAATTAAGATTGTTTTCTTAATTCCGAAAGCATGTTCAGTAGCCATGCCCAATATGTATAGGACACTAAGATTACCAACTAGGTGGCTCTTGTTTGCATGTAGAAATCCAGCGCTTACAAGTCGCCAATATTCACCTTGCAAAACAAGATCATGGCTAAGTGCCCCTGCCTGTAGCATTGCTGGCAAATTTGTTAAAGCACCAGTTGAAATTTCAAATATATACGAAATAAGATTGAGTAAGATTATTATGAGAATAAAAAGTGGTGTAGTCGACATATTTTTTTCGAAGGTCTCTTTTAAACTTTTTACTTCGTTACCTTTGGTTGGCATTTGAATTAACATATCGGAAGTTATTACTAATGGTTCTTCCATTCCATCAATCTTAGATACCATTTATCGCCCCTCCCCAGTGTCTAGTAAGACACCTAAGGCTAGTGCAACTCGACAATCCATGAGTTTATCTTGATCCATCGTCATATCTAAAACATAGCGGTTTAAAAGTGATATTTGTCTATTTAACTCTCCAATAACTTGTTCACTATCACCGGCATAAAATATAAAATTGGTTCTGAAAATCACGATATCAACGAAATAGCCGGTTACTCGTCGAAGTAGTGAAGCGATTAGGGAGTCTTCCTGGGCGGTTAGGATGAGTGCATTGTTTGGTGTACGAAAATACCATTTTCTTCGAAAAAAATCACTGAAACGATTTTTTTCGAAGTATCCTAACATTGGTCCCCTGTGATCATAAAGAGTATAGCGTAGCCATTTTTTCTGTAGCCAATCGTTCTGCCTAATTTCAAGTAACAATGTTTCTTTTTCTTTATTATCGTAGATTTTAATATCACGTTTTATGTTGATACAATAAAAAGCAACAATTATAACAGGAATTAGTATGGGCATGCTTTTGGCACTTCCAACTAGTAGCATGTAAGTAATAATTAATAAAAAAATTCTAAAAATATACTTTGTAGGTCTTTCTATAAAAAGAATTTCATTACCGGTAGAATTTCTAACCGAGTACTTGGTCGATATAGAAAAATGATTTTTTCTTAAAAAATAAGTAGCATCATCAAAAACGTGTAAGCTATTTTCAGTTATTGCTTTATCAATGCAGGGTACGTATAATTGAGCCGAACATTCAGAACATATCAAATATTTCCCTGAAAATTCATTTCTAAGATTATAAATAACTCCGCATGAACAGGGTGTTAAAATCGCCATTCTAATCTCCTTATAAAAATGTATATTAGATAAATTTATACTACCTGCAAAAGCTTTGTATTGCAAACTAAAAAAAACATTTATGGAAAGAATGCAGGGATATTCTAACTTGAACGTAAATTGCGAAAGATCTAGAGTGTGCGTCAACATGTTTTAGAGATGTTTTTGATGGTGAAGAAACCGATTCAAGCAGAGATGAAAAAATAGCAGGTGTTGACACCATGCTATAATGGATGTATGTTATAGTATTTATTTAAAGCTAAAAATACTGTGTGTCGCAACCAATGAGCTAACAAGCAATTGAGATCATTTTATATCATGAAGTTAGGGATGGTAATACAAAATAGAAAATGCGATTTGCCCGCATGGGGAGTACATCATAAAAGGAAGGGAATCATAGAGTGGAATTTATTAATAATGCTGACTTGACGGTGCTAACGAATTTGTTAATAGAAAGTTATGAAAAACGTAAAAATAAGCGATTTTTGCTAGGGATTACAGGGGTTCCAGGCGCAGGGAAAAGTACATTAGCAGATTTGTTAATGAAAAATGTTAATGCAACTTTAAAAGAAGAGAGCGCAATTGTCATTCCAATGGACGGATATCATTATCATAATGATATATTAGTAGAAACAGGCTTACTACCACTCAAAGGGGTTCCACAAACCTTTGATGCTCAGAGATTCGTAATGTTAATAAAGGAAATTGCGTCTGCAAAAACAGAAAAATTATATTGTCCATCTTATGATCGAGCTCTTCACAATCCAGTTGAAGGTTCAATCGTAATTGAGGATAAGCATAAAATTGTAATTGTGGAAGGTAATTACTTGCTATTAGATACTTATCCTTGGAATGAGCTTGCGGATTTATTTGATGAAAGCTGGTTCATTGAGACTCCGCTCACTACTACAAAGGAACGTCTCATCAATCGGCATGTACTCACAGGACGTTCCGTTGAAGAAGCGTTAAGCAAAATTAGTTCTACCGATGCACCAAATGCAGAATTGATTATTCAAACTCGCCATAGAGCCACTAAAGTAATTTTGAGCAAGGATATCAAGATGCATCACTAAAACTGAAAAGATCTGTCGATTTTATATGAAATTGACAGGTCTTTTCTTATTAGATGGTAAAGCTGAAAATTTTATATAAAATAGATTGACATTAAGAAAAGTTGCATGTAAAATGATATTAACAAATTGATAATATCAAAACATAAATAAGAAACGATGGTTGAAATTTGTAGTGAACTAGGATTAAGCAAATGTCTAGAGGAGGCGGACTGTATTGTGATTATTTTAAATGAAGAAAAAATTGATTTTGGTCAATTTCCAAATGGTGAAACATTCATAGCCACTAACATCAATTTACTAGCAATGCAAAATAATAAAATTATTCTTAAATACGAAAATGATAACGATTTATTACGATTAATGTTTGTAAAAAAACATCTAGATGGCCTAAACTCATTATCATGTTCATTAGCCATTCTTTATATGCCGTATAGTAGGCAAGATCGGACAGAAGATAATTCGGTTTTTACATTGAAGCATGTATGCGAATTTATTAATTCATTGCATTTTACTACAATCGTTGTTAATGAACCCCATTCCGATGTGACTATCGCTTTGCTAAATAATTGCATGACGAAGTATCCAACGGTTGATTTACTGAGTAAGGTTGTTGATGAGGTTGGCTTTGATAAAGAAAAAGACTATCTTTTTTATCCGGATGCTGGTGCTCAAAAAAGATACAGTAGCAAAAATTCTGGATACAAAGAAATTGTTGGCTTTAAAAAGAGAAATTTCACAACAGGTAGGATTGAATCACTACAAATTGTCGGGTCAGAGTTAGTAAACGGCAGTAAGGTGATCATCATTGATGATTTGTGTTCAAGAGGAGGCACATTCATTCTCAGTGCAGAACGGCTGAAAGAGATTGGAGCCACTGATATTTATTTAGTTGTAGCCCATTGCGAAGAAACGATTCTTGAAGGTGACATTCCTTCTTCACCCCATTTGATTACCCAAGTATTCACGACAGATAGCATAATAAACCCAAATAGTGATGCTAGAATAAAAATATTTCAGGAGAGTGACTTATGAGACATATGATTTATCCAGCAACGTTAATTTGCGATTTTTATAAAATTTCACATAGAAAACAATATCCTCAAGGCACTGAAAAAGTTTATTCTACATGGACCCCTCGCGAGTCACGCATTGGGGGAGTTGATAG
>Ga0224518_1000048_pt1 | contig 23157 bp, 20 predicted proteins | sample IRBST25metaG_FD_179891 | JGI IMG/M metagenome (GOLD analysis project Ga0224518, IMG submission 179891) | Peat soil microbial communities from Stordalen Mire, Sweden - IR.B.S.T-25 | ecosystem: Environmental > Terrestrial > Soil > Wetlands > Peat | place: Sweden: Norrbotten County, Stordalen Mire...
AGCAACCCGAGTTATCATCCATCGACTGACGGAAGAGCAGACAAAAAAACGATTAGAGAATCAAGCCACAAAAGAGAAAAAGAAAGGCATTGTATATAAAGAACGTAGTAAACGATTAAGTGGTATCTGACCTTACCTCGGCTCAGTAGACACGATAAACGAACAATATCTTAGAAATTATCAGTATGACACATTATTTCATGAAAATGCTATATTAACTAAATTGCTTTCATAAAATCCATTGGAATTTTATAATTATTGCTCGAATGCTTTCGTCTCCTGTTATAAAAGATTTCAATATATTGAAAAATGGTTGCTTTTGCTTCGTCCCTAGTTTTAAACCGCTGTCCGTATAGCCATTCTTGTTTCAGTTTGCCCCAAAAAGACTCCATGGGGGCGTTATCCCAACAGTTTCCGCGTCGGCTCATACTACATTTAAAACCATTCTTTTTCAATACGTCTTGGTAGGCGTGGCTAGCATATTGAATGCCTCTGTCTGAATGAACTAGCAGCCCTTTGCCAGCTTTGGTTCTACCAATCGCTTGGTTTAAAGCAGCAATTACCAGTGACTTTCTCATGTGCTCCGCCATTGAAAAACCAACAATTGTTCGTCCATATAAATCCATAACTCCAGCTAGGTATAGCCAACCTTCATCAGTCCATACATACGTGATATCGCTAACCCACTTCTGATTAGGTTTCTCTGCTGTAAATTCACGATTGAGCAGATTTTCAGCGACAGGAAGGTCATGATTAGAGTTAGTTGTTGCTTTATATTTTTTGACGGTTTTAGCCCTAATTCCGGCATCACGCATCAATCGATAAACTCGGTTTTTGCTTGGTGCCGAAACCCCAGCAGCTTGATCTTTAAGCTCATCAGCTATGCGTGGGTAGCCGTAAGTCCCCTTCGATTTTTGGTGTATTTCTTTAATTTTTTGTAGTAATAATTGATTTTCTTGCTGACGTTCACTAACTGGTCTTGTTAAATATGCATAAAATCCGCTCCTAGAAACATTCAATACCTCAGCCATCTTCGTCACCCCAAACTTGGAGCGATGCGCTTCCATAAATCGAAAACGCTCTATTTCTGGTTTTTCGCGAAGTAGGTGGCCGCCTTTTTTAGGATTGAGTTTTCCTCTTTTAATTCCAGTATTTCTTTGCGCAACTTGCGCAATTCTTCATCAGCATTATGTAAGTTACCACTGCCTGGGAAGGCATCTTCACCGTTCTTACCAAATTTGCTTATCCAGCCATGTAGTGTATTCGTGTTCAAATCTAACTCTCTCGCCACTTCGGCTACTGGCTTTCCGTTTTCTTTAACCCGCTTAACAGCCATTAACTTATATTCTTTATCAAATGTTTTCATTAGTGAACCCCTCCCGTGTTTATATTATACTACACGTTCTCGGTGTCCATAAAATCGCGGTAGGGTCACTAATCGAAAATGATGACTATGTTGCGTTGAAGGTACCTGAGATTCCGTATTCATGGTTTGAATTTATAAACCATGGTCAATCATTATTAGTACGTCAAGTAGATGATACTGTTTTTGTCCGAACATCAGACCTGCTAATAACTCAACCAATTTCTGAATGGTCGTTCAGTCATCGAAGAGCAGGGGCTGGGGACCGCAGATTATCGAATAAGCGGAGGGACGCTCATTTTGTTTCGTCTAAGAGTTTGCTAATGGGCGTGAGACGCTTTGATGGACTGCAATAAAAAAGGATGACATTTAATTTTTAGAGAATATACTCGTTATTATTATGTTCAAACTATTATAAACAACTATAAAAAATTTTAATACGCCCTCGTTTTGTTCAAACTTTAATAAACAAAACGAGGGCGTATTGACCTTAAAACGCTATAATTGATATAGTTTACGTTCAAACTTTTTTACAACGCCACAATTATGCGACAACTATCTTGACAACGACCGCTGGCTCGGAAAGATGTTTTGGGGTTATTCAATTGCAAAACTACGGAGTCTTGGAATGTGACAAAATCAGGAGTATTTCAGGGTAATTTTCGGTTAGAAAATCTGGAAGTTTTGACTTTGCGAAAATTGCACACTATAATTATATTTTTTACTGGAAACGTGGTCATCATAATGGTAAACTGTTATTGTATATAACTAAAAATGTAATAAAATACAATAAACTGAGGGTAAATAACTTTTTGTGTGGAATCATGGTTATAAAATAACTAATACGTTATAGGAGGACATTATGAGTCTTTTTGGATTATTTGATTATCCCAAGGAAATAAAGCGGCTGGAATCGCAAATTCCCACAAGGGATAGGGATACCTTTTTATCTAGGTATAAGAAATTATCGAAAAATGATAAGACTAGCTTTAAGCAAGCGCTTCGCAGTGCAGATCTTGCAACTGCTAACGAGATCTTAGGTGAAGACTTGAATCAGTATCACGTTACATTAAATAAACCGATGGCTAAAGCGAATGGTAAGCCCCACACAGGCAACAAGGGCGCCACTCTGCCACTGGCTGCGACTAATCTTGCAGTTGGCAAGCAGATAAATGAAAAACAAATTACACCTGCTATTTTGCCGGCAGAAGCTGCTCGCCGATACGCCAACTTTTCCACTACCACTCGTACAACTTTGAACAGTTTGGCTGCTGCCCCGGTACCACATGCTGATGACTTTCTCATGAAGGCGGCCCCAACCGCAGGTATCAGCAAGTTGAGTACGGTAGTTGCTTCTGCTAATGAAACGAATTTATATCGTATTGACAGTTCGGGAATTTTTGCCATTCCTGATGAAATAAGTGTCGACAAGATAAAGTCAGTTTTAGTCAATGGCAAACCGATAGGCTACGATAAATATGCAATTACCGAAAATGGCAATCTTGATATTTTTGAATCAGATAAGGATTCGGTCGTGAGTGTTGTCTTATAAGTGTTGTTTGTAATACCCAACAGTCCTAGCAGCATAATGCTCGGAGGCCTTTTGGTAAAAAGGCTACATTAGCAGTTGCGTGAGAGTCCACTATCTGGGTGGACGTTATCAGCGTGCATGGTGTTGCGTACTATTGCTCTAGCGGGGTAGCTGAGCAGTAACGTACAGTTTGTACATTAAATTTATTGTAGGATGTGATGGCATGAAAATCAAACTAGGTAGCCTATTTTTAGTCTGTAATTTATTAGTAGTACTCTTACCCTGTTCAGTTTTTGCTGCAAATGATGAAGATGCGGCGTTTGCTGCTGTTCAGTGGTTTGATGAAGGATATGATTATACAGTAAATAAAAAAGATTATGATAATGCGATCATGGCATTTACTAAAGCCATACAATTGAATCCCCAGTATGAAAATGCCTATTATAATCGTGCCATTGTGTATAAGAACAAAGGTCAGTTAGACTTAGCCATGGCCGATTATAATAAAGCGATACAATTGAATCCTAAGGATGCCAATGCTTATTATAATCGCGGCGTTCTTTTGAATAGTAAAGGTCAGATAGACTTAGCAATAAATGATTATACGAAAGCCCTGCAATTGAATCCCCAATATGAAAATGTCTATATTAATCGCGGTAGCGCGTATTTTAGTAAAAGTCAATTAGATTTTGCTATCGCTGATTTTAATAAGGCCATTGAATTGAATCCACGAGATGCCTATGCTTATAATAATCGCGGCAGTATTTATAAGAATAAAAGTCAATTAGATTTAGCTATAGCCGATTATAATAAAGCAATTGAATTGAATCCACAGGATGCAGATAATTATAATAATCGCGGAACGGTCTATACTGATAAGGGACAATTGGACTTGGCGATAGCCGATTATAATAAAGCGATACAATTGAATCCAAAGGATGGCAATGCTTATTTTAATTGCGGCAGCGTATATTATAATAAAGGTCAATTCGACTTAGCGATCACTGATTATAATAAGGCCATCGAATTGAATCCCAAGGATGGCACTGCTTATTATAATCGCGGGATGGTTTATACTGACAAAGGTCAGTTAGACTTGGCGGTAGCAGATTATAACAAAGCAATTGAATTGAACCCCCAGGATGGCAATGCTTATTATAATTGTGCAATTGCCTATAATAAGCAAGGTCAAGAAGACTTAGCGATCGCTGATTATAATAAAGCAATTAAATTAAATCCACAGTCTGCCAATATCTACAACAATCGCGGCATTGCTTATAAGAATAAAGGTCAAGCAGATTTAGCGATTAAGGACTATAATAAAGCCGTTGAATTGAATCCGGAGTATGCCGAGGCTTATAATAATCGTGGAATTGCTTATAAGAATAAAGGTCAAGCAGATTTAGCGATTAAGGACTATAATAAAGCTATTGAATTGAATCCAGAGTATGCCGATGCTTATCATAATCGTGGAGCTATTGATACTGATAAAGGTCAGTTTGACTTAGCAATAAAGGATTATAGCAAAGCCATTGAATTAAATCCCCAGGATGGAATGGCGTATAATGATCGCGGCAATGTCTATAAAAATCAAGGGCAAGTGGAGTTAGCGACTACTGATTATAATAAAGCCATTGAATTAAATCCCCAGGATGGTACTGCTTATAATAATCGAGGAACTGTTTATTATAGCAAAGGTCAAGTAGAGTTAGCAATAACGGATTACAATAAAGCCATCGAATTGAACCCCCAAAATGGTAACGCCTATAATAATCGCGGCAAGGTCTATACTGATAAGGGTCAATTCGATTTGGCGATAGCTGATTATAATAAAGCCATTGAATTAAATCCGCAGGATTTCAACGCTTATAATAATCGTGGCAACGCGTTTAAGAATCAAGGTCAATTAACTGCAGCGATAACTGATTACAATAAGGCCATTAAATTAAATTCACAGTCAGCAAATACTTATAACAATCGCGGTGTTGCCTATCAAGACAAAGGTCAATTTGACGGAGCAATAAATGATTATAATAAAGCAATTAAATTGAATCCCCAGTATGCAGATGCTTATAATAATCGAGGCATTGCTTATAGAGACAAAGGTCAAGTCGACTTAGCGATAATTGATTATAATAAAGCCATTGAATTGAATCCGCAGAATGCCGATGCTTACTATAATCGCGGTATTGCTTATAAGAGCAAAGGTCAATCAAATTTAGCGATTAATGATTTTACTGAAGCGATTAAATTAACCCCCCAGGACGCAGATGCTTACTATAACAAAGGCTTATCCTGCCGACAAGCTGGGCGCAACAAAGAGGCGGTTGATGCTTTTCGTATGTTTGTTAAATATGCTTCTACGGTATATGAACAGCAAATTGAAACAGCAAAACAATATATTCAAGAACTTAACAGCTAATTGAACTTAGCGAGTTAAAGCCATAAGTAAGGTTTAAGGCGTATTATAACAGTGGGATGTTTGCCATTGGATCAAATAGAAAAACCACTAGTGAGGTAAGGTAGTTTGAATACTTAAAAAAGTTTGTGCAAGAAGCACCTCTAGAGATATGATTATTTCTAGAGGTGCTTTTTTGTTAAAAAATAGCGAAAATTTTAAAAATCTAATGAGGAGATAATTAATGAAGAATAGTATGAAAAAGATTTGTTGTTGCTTAGGGATTGTATTTGCGTTATTTATTTTTACAGGAACAACATCTGCGGAGAACAAGCCTTCTGTTTTTGATTTGCCGGTTTTTTATACAAATTGGGTTACTGATCATAAGACGGGTGTAAAATTATTAGTATTGAGTAGTAAACCAGAAGGCGAGAGCGGAGTTGTTTACGAGTGGTTAGGTAGTACTCTTAATGGCTATGCTCATGGAGTGGGGAGTGTTAACGAGTATAAGAATGATGTTCTTTCTGCGTCGTATAAGGGGACCTTTGATCATAGTAAAAAGCAAGGACATTTTATTGGCACGAGTTATGGGAAAAGGCTTGGTGATAATGAGTGGGATTGCACTGACGGAATTTTAAATGGTAAGGCTACTATTACGTGGGAAAATAATAAAATCGAATTAATAGTAAAAAATAATAAAATCATATCTGGTATTGGGTCTGGCACACAAGAAGATGGTACTACTATGGAAATGAAATTTGCTAATGGAGGCATTGTTTCAGCTAAAATGGTATCTTCTAAAGGTAGTTATGAAGGCGGTTTTTCTAAGAATGGTATGAGTGGAACAGGCATTTTAAAAATAGACAATGGAATCATTTATGATGGTGAATTTTTGAATAATAAAATGAATGGAAAGGGAAAATTCACCTTTCCTAATGGCAATGTCTATATAGGTGATTTTGTGGAAAACTTTATGACTGGTGATGGAACTCTTTATGATAAGAATGGAGCAATTATAAAGCAAGGACTATGGGAAAAAAATAAATTAGTAGATCCTGCAACCGCAAATTAGAAAATCTTTTTTGAGGACAAGATCCTCTGTATGGAATGATACGAAAAATAAATAAAAGATCCAAGTATAATAAGTTAGCAACGCTTATTATGCTTGGATCTTTATTTGTTTTTCTTTAGGAGACAGGCAGACGGCGTATTTATATGATTGGAGTGCAGGTTAGCGTAATCTAAAAAAAACACTTGACCTGGACTTAACTCTAAGTGATAGACTTGGTTCCAAGGAGTTAAAAGGGCATAAATAGGAGGAACAAGATTGGAACATACATCTTTAGCAACAAAAAAGTTATTTGCGAATCAGGATTTATACAAATTATTTCTGCCGGTGATCATAGAGCAGTTTTTAGAATATTTAGTAGGACTTGCTGACTCAATGATGGTAGCACATGTGGGGGAATCTGCGGTATCGGGTGTGTCTTTGGTTGACTTTGTCATGGCACTGCTCATTAGTGTGTTTGCGGCTCTGTCTACTGGTGGTGCCGTCATTGCAGGACAATATATAGGTAGAAAACAAATGGAAGAATCAAGAGAAGCCGCAAATCAACTAGTATGGTTTTCTGGTGCGATTTCCATCATAATCATGGTGCTGATCTATCTAGCGAAACCGTTTATCCTAAATGGTCTATTTGGGCAGATTACAAATGAAGTTCGTAGTGGCGCCAATACCTACCTGATGATTACCGCAATATCCATTCCGTTTCTTGCACTATATAATGCGGGAGCGGCAATATTTCGTACCATGGGTAATTCAAAACTGCCTATGAAGATCATGCTATATATGAACATCGCTCACGCGATAGGAAATGCAATACTTATTTACGGCTTTAACTTTGGAGTAGAGGGGGTTGCCATACCAACTTTAATCGCACGTATTGCGGCTGCAGTTATTGTAATCACAATGGCTTTGAACAAAAAGCGGTCAATATATATAACGAAAAGTTTAAAACACAAGTTTAACTGGTTAATCCTGAAAAGAATCTTAAGCATCGGTGTTCCCTATGGCCTGGAAAATGGTTTGTTCTATTTCGGAAGAATTATTGTGCTCAGTCTGGTGGCTACTTTTGGTACGGCATCCATTGCCGCAAATGCGGTATCAGGTACCATTGTTATGTTTCAAGTGCTGCCAGGTATGGCAATTGGCCTTGGAATGACTGTAGTGGTATCAAGGTGTGTTGGCGCAAAAGATTATCAACAGGCCAAATATTATACCAAAAAGATTATGGGGTTTGTGTATGTAGCTCATGTAGTGAGTTGTGTAGCGGTACTTGCTGTACTACCGTTTATACTGGATGTTTACGGATTATCTGAGACGGCAACTTTGCTTACTAGGCAAAATGTTTGGTGGCATGCCGCATTTATGGTTGTAGTTTGGCCACTTGCTTATACTTTGCCGGTGACTTTTAGGGCAGCAGGAGATGCCAAATTTCCAATGATGATTGGCATTTTATCCATGTTTTTATGTCGTATTGCACTGGCTTATTTGTTGAGTACTTATTTTAATATGGGGATGTTTGGCACATGGGTAGCGATGTTTATCGATTGGATTGTTAAGGCAATCATTTTTGGGCGAAGGTATATCAGTGAAAGATGGACCGAGTTTTGTTCAATTTAGTTGATTGTTGTATAAGGAACTAAAAATACCTTGAAGTGGGAGGAAAATATGGAATATAGAATGTTGGGAAGAACAAAAATTAAAGTAAGTGCTATTGGTATTGGTGGTGAAGGATTTGAAAACAAAAGCTATGAAGATTGCGAAGCAATCATTGAATGTGCAATCAAAGAAGGAATTAATTTCATTGATATATATAATTCAAATCCAAAAGTTAGAGATAATGTTGGTAAAGCCTTAAGTAACTATCCTCGAAATAGTTTTGTTATCGAAGGGCATTTATGCTCTACATGGGATAACGGACAATATCGGCGTACCAGGGATTTTAATGAAACCGTTACAGCATTTGATGACTTGTTAACTAGAATGCAGTTAGCATATGTGGATGTAGGGATGATTCATTATGTTGATGATCAAAAAGATTTTGATCACATTTTTGGTGGAGAAATAATTAGATATGTAAAAGAGCTAAAAGAGAATGGGATCATTAAGGCGATAGGAATATCAACACATAATACAGATATTGCTTTTAAAGCAGTGGAAACAGGGATCATTGATGTAATTTTATTTAGTGTTAATGCTGCTTATGATATGTTGCCGGCCAGTGAGGATGTAAACATACTATTTGAAGAAAGTACTTTCAGGGCCAGAACCTATGAAGGAATTGATCCAAAACGTGATAGATTGTACCACACTTGTGAAAATGAAGGTGTCGCTTTAACTATCATGAAAGGATATGCTGCTGGAGTGTTACTAAGTGATGAGGAATCCCCTTTTGAGAGAGCACTGACTCCTGTACAATGCTTACATTATTGTTTAACGAGACTGGCAGTTGCTTCTGTGATGGTTGGAGTATCTAATTCAAATCAAATACTGGCAGCAACCGCCTATGTTACGGCAACTAATAAAGAAAAAGATTATAGTGAAGTCCTTACAAACGCTCCGAGAAGCTCATTTAGTGGTCATTGTATGTATTGTGGACATTGTGCGCCATGCTCCAAAAAAATAGATATCGCATTAGTAAATAAATATTTAGATTTAGCACTCATTCAAGAAGAGGTTCCGGAAACATTAAAAAATCATTATCGTTTATTAAAACATCACGCACATGAATGTATAGAATGCAAAGCATGTATGAAGAATTGTCCATTTAAAGTAGATATTATTAATAAGATGAAACAAGCTGTTAACCTTTTTGGCATGTAAATAATTAGATATAATTGGAAATCATTGTGCCATTCATGTAGCCGGTTTTGCAGAATATAAATCAACATAAAAAATACCAGATGGTAGTGTCCTGCATAAGAGGTTTTGTAATTTTTTCTTATTAACAGCAAATAACACTTGACTTAGAGTGAACTCTAGGTGATAAAGTTGTTTTAGCAGAAAAGATCGGCTATTGGATTTTATTTAATGAGGAATTACTAGAGAAAATAGCGGATATGGGGCAAGTTTTGGCGGTCGTGCTGATTTGTTATCCATGCTAAACAGCTGTGCAAGCGGTGTTCGTGTAGTTAATATCGATAATTAAGGAGAGATCGTGATATGGAAAAGAAGAAATTAGGCTTTGGCTTGATGCGGTTACCGTTACAGAACCAGAATGATTATGCAAGTGTTGATATGGATATAGTGAATCAAATGGTAGATACTTTTTTGGATAGAGGTTTTACTTATTTTGATACAGCTTATATGTATCATATGAATAAGAGTGAGGTAGTAATACGAGAGGCGTTAGTAAAACGTCATAAACGTGATAGCTTCACGTTAGCGACAAAATTACCAACCATGTTTTTGAAGACCAAGGATGATCAAGAGAAAATTTTTAATGAACAATTAGAAAAATGTGGTGTGGATTACTTCGATTATTATCTTCTTCATAACCTTGGGGTAGCTCATTATGAGATAGCGCAAAAATTTGATAGTTTTGCTTTTATTCAGCAAAAGAAGAACGAAGGGAAGATTAGGAATATTGGATTTTCTTATCACGATAATGCTGATTTATTGGAAGAAATCTTGAAAGCGCATCCAGAAGTGGATTTTGTCCAACTGCAGATTAATTATCTAGATTGGGAAAATGAAAGCATTCAGTCAAGAAAATGCTACGAAGTAGCAAGAAAACATAATAAACCGGTTATTGTTATGGAACCTGTTAAAGGTGGTACACTTGCAAAAGTACCTGAGAAGGCAGAGCAATTATTTAAAGAATGTCATTCGGATATGTCAATCTCATCATGGGCGATCCGTTTTGCGGCTAGCCATGAAGGAGTTATGATGGTATTGAGTGGTATGTCTAATATGGAACAACTACTGGATAATACAGGTTATATGCAGAGCTTTAAAGCATTTGTACAGGAAGAATATGATGTTGTTGAAAAGGCAGTCAAGATTATTAATGAGGCAATTACTATTCCTTGTACTGCCTGTCAGTATTGTATAGAGGGCTGTCCGAAAAATATAGCAATTCCCAACTATTTTGCCTTATATAATGCGGAACAGCAATCTTTGAATGTGGGGTTTTCTGTGCAAGGTGTATATTATGGTAACTACATAAAAACATATGGCAAGGCATCAGACTGTATAGGATGTAAAAAGTGTGAAAAAGCCTGTCCTCAACATATTGAAATTACAAAATATTTAAAAGATGTAGCCAGTACTTTTGAAGCATAACCTCATGGTTAAAAGAGAAGGAATAGAAGAATAAAAAGAGAAGAGGTGAAGCCATATGACAATTACAGAAATGAGTGAAAAGTTTGGTGTTTCACAAGATACACTTCGCTATTATGAACGTATTGGATTAATTCCACATATAAACCGTAGCAAAAACGGAAATAGAGATTATACGGAAGAGGATTGTAAGTGGGTTGAGTTTATAAAATGTATGCGAAGTGCTGGTTTGCCAATAGAAGTATTGATTGAGTATGTTGGGCTATTTCAACAAGGTGATGAAACAATTGAGGCTAGAAAAGAACTTTTTGTTGAGCAGCGTAAGCAATTAATAACAAGAATGGAAGATATGCAGAAAACTCTAGAACGCCTGGATTATAAAATTGCAAGGTACGAACAAGAAGTGGTTGGAAAAGAAGATGATCTAAAAAAATAATTGGATTAGCAGGACAAGCTGTTGAATCGAAAAGGCAATGATTGGTATTATCATGAGTCAAAAAAGTCTTGAGTTAGAGTTAACCCAAAGGAGTATTATGATTTGCAGAAGGGAAATTTAATTCTAAAAAAGAGTTTTTACCATGGCAATTACGGAAAACGCGAAAGCGTATCATGAAAAAATGTTTCCTGGTTATGTCTCAGGGTTTCTGAAAACCGATCCTGAATTTATCGAGCTCTTCGACAACTTTGCATTTGATGAAGTGGTGGGGCATGACGATCTGGAAGACCGCACTCGCTTCATGGCGATCCTAGCGACGTTGCTTGGCTGTCAGGGTATCGATGAGTTCAGCGCCATTATACCCGCTGCGCTGAACTTCGGCGTGACGCCCGTGGAGGTAAAAGAGATCGTCTATCAGTCGGTGGCGTATCTTGGCATCGGGAGGGTGTTCCCGTTTTTAAAGGCGGTCAATGAGGTGCTTACAGCGCGGGGCGTTGCGTTGCCACTTGACGGGCAGGCAACCACCACGAGTGAAAATCGGCGTGAGGCCGGTACACAGGCACAGGTTGCTATTTTCGGCGATGGAATGCTGGAATTCTGGAAATCCGGTCCAGAGGAAAGTCGTCACATCAATTACTGGCTGACGGATAACTGTTTCGGTGATTATTACACCCGCACCGGTTTGGACTATAAGCAGCGTGAGATGATTACATTTTGTTTTCTGTCTGCCCAGGGCGGCTGTGAGCCGCAGCTGATCAGTCACGCTGCCGCCAATATGAAAATAGGCAATGACAAGCAGTTTCTCATCAAGGTCGTTTCTCAGTGCCTGCCGTTCATTGGCTACCCCCGCAGCTTGAATGCACTGAAATGTGTGAATGAAGCTACAAAGCAACTTGAGAAATAAGAAAAGTGAGGAAAATATAATGAATGAATTGATTGATTTGAGCAAAGGTGCAATTTTTCCAATCGGGGAATCTTTGCCGGAAATGTTTAGCAAATATTTTATCGGTCAGGCATATTTGAAGATGCTGACAACAACAGGCGTTGGTATCGGCAATGTGACTTTTGAGCCGAAGTGCCGCAACAATTGGCATATTCATCACGAGGGCGGTCAGATTCTGCTTGTAACGGCAGGTCGTGGCTGGTATCAGGAATGGGGCAAAGACGCGCAGGAACTACATCCGGGCGATGTTGTGAACATTCCCGCAGAAGCTAAGCATTGGCACGGCGCGGCCTGCGACAGTTGGTTTGCACATCTGGCAGTTGAAGTTCCAGCAGAGGGAGCTTCCAACGAGTGGTTAGAGCCTGTCATGGACGAAGTATATAGCAAACTCAAATAACAGAATCTAAAGAGTATGTCTGATATTAACTAAGTTCCGGCACCCGAAAAGTGCCGGTTAAATTTTTACGATAGATACATTGCACTATATCTTTTACATGGCAGGCCCCCAATATAGATATTACTTTCTTAGTGCGTTGTATATAGTTAATCAAATAAATAAGGAGGAGAACAATGACATGGGAAAAAAATTAGGATTTGGGTGTATGAGATTACCACTTTTAAATAAAGAGGACCAAACATCTTTTGACACAGAAACATTGAATCAATTGGTTGATAAGTTTTTGAAAAAAGGATTTACATACTTTGATACTGCTTATACCTATCATGGATATCATGCGGAAGAAGCGATGCGTAAGGCTTTGGTAGAGCGTCATCCTAGGGATTCGTTTCAATTAGTTACAAAATTGCCACTACGTGACTTCAAAGATAGTGAAGATATGGGACGCATCTTTAATGAACAGCTAACTAACTGTGGTGTTGATTTCTTTGATTACTATCTATTACATAACATGGGCTCTAATGTTTATGAAAAATGTGTAAAGTATGGTGCTTTTGATTTTGTGCAGAAAAAGAAAGTGGAAGGGAAAATCAAAGTTATTGGTATGTCTTTCCATGATACACCCGAATTACTAGACGAAATTTTAGCAAAGTATGGCGATAAGTTGGATTTTGTTCAATTGCAAATTAATTATATTGACTGGGAACAGCCAAACGTCCAATCTCGCCGATGTTTGGAAATTGCTAATAAGTACAATAAGCCAGTAAGTGTTATGGAACCTTGTAAAGGTGGAACTCTTATCAATGTCCCAAAAGAAGCTGAAAAACTGATGAAAGATTATAATCCTACTGCTTCTACTGCAAGTTGGGCAATTCGTTTCGCAGCTAATCAGAAGGGCGTATTCTGCCTGCTAAGCGGAATGAACAGTATGGAACAGGTAGAGGATAATACTTCCTTTATGGACCCTTTTATACCTTTGAATGAAGAAGAGAATACCATTATTGGAAAGGTTACTAAAATCATAAACGAAAACACAGCGATACAATGTACTGCCTGTGAATATTGTACCCATGGATGTCCAAAGAACATTGCTATTCCAAAATATTTTGCACTGTACAATAGCATCATGCGTACCACTGGGAGTTTCTCAAGTCAGATGGTATATTACAACAATATTGCTATCAACCATGGAAAAGCTAGTGAATGCATTGGATGTAAGCAGTGTGAGCGTGCCTGTCCACAACATTTACCAATTGTCAAACATTTGAATGATGTGGTAGAAAAGTTTGAACAGAACAGTATTATTCCTACTAGAAAATAATTTATATCGGGTATCCAAGTTGGTGGGCAACGATGCCGATGGCGGTATTTACGTTTTTAGAGTCGTATATCGAATAGATATAGATATAGATGATAAAATTTATGTAATGGAGAGCTTGACAATGAAAGTGTTATATTATGATTGTTTTTGCGGTATCAGTGGTGATATGAATTTAGGTGCATTGCTGGATTTAGGAGTGGATGAAGTTTACCTAAGGCGGGAGTTATCCAAGCTTACTCTAGATGTTGAATATGAGTTGCAGATAAAACAGGATAATAAAAAAGGAATAAGTGGAACTAGGGTGGATGTAATCTTAAAAAATGAAATACATGTTCATAAACACCACCAGCATCATCATGAAGCACAGGTCGAGATGGCGTCTGACAATGGTCATACTCATCCTGTTCACAGAAATTTAAAGGCTATTGAATATATAATAATAAACAGCAACTTAGATGACAAGGTAAAAACGTTAAGCCTGGCTATCTTTATGAAGGTAGCAGAAGCGGAAGCAAAGGTTCACGGAAAGCCTCTATATGAAGTACATTTTCATGAGGTTGGAGCCGTTGACTCAATTATTGACATTGTGGGCGCTGCGGTGTGTTTAGATTATTTAAAAGTGGACAAGATTATGGCTTCATCAGTTCAGTTAGGAGGAGGATTTGTGAAATGTGCTCATGGTATTATCCCCATTCCTGCTCCGGCAACGGTTGAAATTTTAAAGAATATTCCTGTGAAATCAGGTATAGTGCCTTTTGAAACGACTACGCCCACTGGCGCTGCGATATTGGCGGCCAATGTAGACGTATTTACAGAACATATGGACTTTTCCATAGAAAAGGTTGGCTATGGGATCGGGCATAGAGAGCTTGAGATTCCCAACGTTTTGAGAGTATATCTTGGCTACGAGGAAAGGAGCGATAGAAAAGACGGGCAGTCGATATTGGAGACCAATATTGACGATATGAATCCAGAACTCTACGGTTATATAGAGGAAAAACTTTTTGCCCAAGGGGCTTTGGATGTATTTAAGACGGCAATTTCCATGAAAAAGGGCAGGGCCGCGACAAAACTCAGTGTATTGGTCGCTGATGAACAGGAGGAAAGTGTACTCGGTGTAATTTTTCGGGAGACGACTTCCATAGGGGTGAGAAAATACAAGGTTGAAAAAATTATGCTGTCCAGCGATTTCGTAAAGGTCAATATACCGTACGGAAGTGTAACTGTCAAAAATGCATATTATCAAGGGGAAAAAGTGAAATATAAGCCAGAGTATGAAGATTGCAAAAGGATAGCAAGTGAAAAAAATATACCCATCGCTAGGGTATATCAAGAAGTCTATAAAATAATAGAGTCTAATGATTATGATAAATAGTGGAAATACACGATAGTAAAATAGCCCAGTCTGCTTTTGACAGACGGGCTATTTTACTTTTTGAAACTCATTTCTATTTTAAATGTTGATCAAAAAAATCGATAACTATTTTCATTACTTCTGGTTGCACCCAATAGACTCCACCATGTTGTGCTCCATTGACGATATAGCGGGTAGAGTCAATACCGTGGTCTATTAACGCCTGGTGCAAGATTTCTGTTTGACTTGGGGAGACTAAAGTATCCTGATTACTTGAAATTAATTTTTTCTTTTTGTATAATTTTCATCAAGTTCACTTGGTGCACAATTAATGACGTCATCATTGTCCGCGTCACATTCTTCAATAAATGTAATGGTTGCAAATTCGTCAACAACCATTTTGGGATAGGTTGGCCCTTGATCTCGATATTGTTTCATGAGTGGTAAATGTTCGTTTTGAAAACATACCGTTTTCTGAGGGTTTTCAGAGACCCATGCAGGAAAGAAAATCGTACCATGAATTTTGCGAGTCTTTAAATTAAACGCTAAACTTACACAGGTACCAGTTGGTTCATCCCAAGAAATTTTATAAACATCTTCTGCTAAAGCAATCATATATGCTTCTTGATCTCTTACCCACCGACCACCAACAATGCCACTGTGGATTCGATAGTCAAATATTTTATCATTTTTAATATAGACTTCATATTGCCAGCCATTGTCATAGGTATAAATAAAATGCTTACCGATTAAGTTTTTTAATTCTTCTTTCATATCACTTTGCTCCTTTAAAATAGATAAAATACAACATGTAAATATATACATGTTGAAGTTTATATAAATAGTATATATACTATTGTTTAGAAAGTCAAATGAAAGGAAGTTTCAAGATATGAATACGTTAGGTTATGCCATTTTAGGTTTAATTGATAAACAAAAAATTACTGGATATGATTTAACCAAAATTTTTAATGACAGCATTGCAGATTTTTGGAGTGCTAAACAAAGTCAGATTTATCCTGAATTAAAGAAAATGGTTGATGCAGGTCTGATCGAATATGAAACTGTCATTCAAGGGGAAGTGTTAGAAAAAAAAGTATATTCCATAACCGAGCAAGGCAAAAAAAAATTGCAACAATGGATGCTTGAAGAGGAGCCTCCAGTGTCACAAAGTAAGGATATTTTTAAGTTGCGCCTTTATTTTGCAGAACATTTAACATTAGAGCAGACCATTGATAAATTAGCAAAGCAACAAGATGAATGCAAAAAACTATTGATTCGTTACATAACAAAAGTCGAGGAGTATAATAATACTTCTGTTTCTGATAAAGATGTAGGTGATTTTTTGTTATTGAGAGGAGCAATTTCCCGTTTGGAAGCTCATATTTCTTGGCTTGATGAATCTATGCTCTATGTTAAAAATAATAAGAAACAATAGCTAGAGGCGAGTGAAACTGATTTATGTAAATATACAATATTTATTCTGGATACTGGATATTAAGGATATCAGTGGATACATAGTTTTGTTTATTTTCTATGAAGATAATGTGAAAGACTCAACTTGCAGTAGTGTGAACTGCTTGTTGAGTCTTTTGTCTAACTAGGTTTTTTGTACATGTAACCCAAAACGAATTAGCCTACTCGCTGCTACTTATCAACAATTGTCCAAGAAAATGCCTTGGCTGGAAAACGGCTTACGAATCATTCTTAGAGGAACTGGCGCACTTAACTTGACAATTCGTCATTTCCTAAAAAACCTTGATTTGGAGTTAAAAGCTCTTGACTTAGAGCTAATCCTAAGTGTTATAATATCAGCTATTAGGAGGTGAAACCCTATGATGATTGCAGAAGTAAGTGAGAAATTTAATGTTTCCCAGGACACACTCCGCTATTATGAACGCATTGGATTGCTTCCTCATGTGAACCGCAGTAAAAGCGGAATCAGGGTTTATACGGAAGAAGACTGCCGGTGGGTCGAATTTATCAAATGTATGCGAAGTGCAGGTCTTCCGATTGAAGTATTGATTGAGTATGTTACGCTGTTTCAACAGGGCAATGAAACATCTGAGGCACGAAAAGAACTGCTAGTCGAGCAGCGTAAGCAACTCATCATACGAATGGAAGATATGAAGAAAACCCTGGAACGCTTGGATGATAAAATTGCAAGATATGAACAGGCCGTAGTTGGAGCAGAAAAAACATTAAGAAGAGCAGCAGAATAGTTTTGTTTTAAAAAGGTGTTTTCAGGCGATTTACCTTTGACCTGAAATTAACTCTAAATGTTATAATATGGGATATCATAAAGCCTCATATTGAAATGGCTGGATATTTGCTTGGTTGGATTAGCTCTTTTGCATTGCATAAACCAAGTAGAGAAACTAGAATGACGTGATATACAATACAGGGATGCGTAATATCGCATCGGGTGTAATTATTGCTTTAAACTATTTCCCACCAGCAATTTCAGTGCCAATCATACTCGCCATGCTTTTCCAGCAACCTATCGCTGCAACGATCCCCTATTCCTCTATTTTTATTTATTGAGAGAAATGGAAAAATTCAACAAGGAATTTGTCGAATTTATACAGAATAGAGAAAGTGGCATTATATATGCCTAGTGAAAATTACCGAGGCCCTAGACTATCGGAAATCATCGACATTTGAATGGTTTAGTGCGAAAACAGATGAATATATTTGAAAGTTATATAACGGAAAGGGGTTATTTATGCGCAAGTGTTTATTATTTACGTTACTTATGATTTGTTTTTCAGCAAATGTATTTGCTACTGATTGGCGTCAGTTACCGGATGGTATCTGTGCTAAATATGCGGCTCAGGAGTTTGAAAAAAATGCACCACCGCCAGGTGTAAACTGGTTAAATAAAAACTCTGACTGGGTTTTACAAGCCAATAATGCTGGGTGGGTGACAAGAGCTGCAGCTAGGGACGCAATGGTTGGAGCAATTGCAGAGTGGGAAACAACGGACCGAAATGGTGGAGGACATGTTGCTATCGTACGAGCAGTACTGTCAGATCGTATTATTGTAGAAGAGAATAATGTAGGTAAGGTAGTTGATAGCCTTACATTCTCATTTGGTGGAATAAAATATAAAGGTGAGGTAACAGATGGATGGGGTAAAACAACGATTCGAGCCATAAAATATGATGATCTGATGAAAGTGGGGAATCGATTTTTTGCAGGATACATTTGGCCAGTACGCCAAGATGAATATGAGAAAGATCCAACGAAATATCAAATATCATATGTAGACGAAATGCAAATTAAAGAGCCACGCTATAAAGGATTCTTAGAGTATTGGGGTCCGGCTTATATGCTCAAAGAATTTGATAAAATAGCTCCAAATCCTGGTGTGAATTGGAGAGGAAATGTAACAAATTGGATGGGTAATGCACAAACCAATGGGTGGATCACTAAAATTGATTCACATGATGCAAAAATAGGTGCGTTAGTAATCCGGATAAATCCAACTAGTAATCAGGTAAAAGTCGGCATTGTAAGGGATATTAAAACTGATGAAATTGTTGTGGATTCACGTAAAAGCAATTTATATCCCTATACAGAAATTATACAATTAGATGATTTGAAACTAGATAAGGACGGTTTCAAATTCGTTGGGTATATATGGCCAGTAAGAGGGTAACTTTCTTAGGGTGTTATATTGATTGAAAAATTAGCCTGTTGGTATTATGATAGAATACAGTATATCTGTTGTTGGTTGCGAAAGCATACTATAAAAAATTGGGGGTTATCAACATGAACGAAACCTTAAAAACAATTTTGGAACGCAGAAGCATTAGAAATTTTAAAACAGAACAGATTAGAGACGATGAGTTGCAAAAAATCCTACAAGCTGGCCAATTTGCTCCGAGTGCCAAAAATCAACATTTGTGTCACTTTACTGTAGTACAAAACCAGAACATTCTTCATAAAATTAATAAGGTGATTCAGCAACACTTTCTAAATTCTGGCATGCCAGAATTAGAAGCTAGAGCTAAAACTGAAAATTTTAGCCCATTTTACCATGCGCCGACTTTAATTATTGTTTCTGCTGATGAAAAAGCAATCGCCCCACAAGCAGACGGTAGCCTTGCCCTAGGTAACTTTTTTCTGTCAGCACATTCTTTGGGGATAGGTTCTGTATGGATTCATTCAGTACGCTCCTTATTTGATTCAGCTGAAGGAAAAGCATTAAATACAGAACTAAACATTCCTACTGGCTATACCATTATCGGTTCTGGAGCTTTTGGTTACAATGCTGGAAAAGTGCCATCAGCCTCTCCCCGTCGTGAAGGTACGATAACCATAATTAAATAAATAAGGTTATAAACTTTTAAAAAAATCTCCTAGTGTAGGGCTACATTAGGGGATTTTACTGCTTTTCTACCGCGCGTTGCTAGAAATGGGTGTACTGCAATAAGAGTTAGTCTAAAATGAAGATGATTGAGTCCCTGCAATAAACTGAAAAATAATATAGCATGATATTTTTAAACTCTAGTATATTTATAAAAAGGTCGGTAATCAGATTACTCTGCTTATCGGTTTTTTTATACTATATACAATACACTAAAAAGAGAACAGGTATTAAATAATTATGTGATGGGGGACGCAGTATGTGGAAAGAGCTTTTGCCACTGATTGTAGCCGTTTTTATTTTAACACATTCCACAGTGTATGCCGCGCCGGTCACTAGCAGCGAAATTGTTCAGGATGCTAAAAGGTTTGATGGGATAGTTGGTATTTATGCTAAAAATCTAAAAACAGGAAATGTGATTAATTATCAAGCTGATTCCGTTTTTCCTACTGCTTCCACAAGCAAAGTAGTCGTAGCTTTGGCGATATATAAATACATATATCCTTATGCGACTAATGAGAAAAAAGAAAGATATGACCAGGATATTAACGCGATGATGGAAGTTAGCGATAATGACGCATTCTACGAGCTGCTTAGAGAAATAGAACAGCTGCAACCGGATGCCCTGAATAGGGTGACGCAAGACATGAACCTCCAACAGACCCACATTCATGATGAAGATGCTTTTCAGATGTATAACTACCATAGTGTAACCACTGCACGGGAAATGGGGTTGGTCATGGAAAACCTATGCTTAGATTGGTATCTTGATTATCATGAATCGGAAGTAATGAAGGAAGAGTTGGCTAACTCCATCTTTAGGGATGAATTACCACGAAATATGCTGACCAAAGTGATACATAAGGTGGGAGAACTGGATGATGTCCTTTGTGATGTTGGAGTTGTGGATGATGGCACCAATCAAATTTTAATAAGCATTTATACATCTACAGACAATCCTCATAGCTATGCTAGTGATTTCATCGCAGCTATTTCAGGAAAATTATATAATGCGCTGATTATCCCTGATGAGCCGCCTAAGACCGTGAAAAAGGAATCTAAGGGTGTAGCTTTTTGCCACTGGGATAGTCAGTTATCCCTTGCTCTGGAGAACACAATACTGATGTTTAATCGTAGAATAGCATGGTTATTGGAAAGGTAAGTACTATAGAAAAATCGCAAATTTTTTCTGAGTAATGGTTTAGAGAAAAGAAGAATATTTTTTACAAGTATTTGAAGTTGAAGAGTCCTGGGGAGATTTCAGGTGAATATAAAAAAGGCAGGGTTCCAAAATAGTTTGGGACCCTGCCCTTTTTATGGGCGAAACAGGAATATGGTGCATAAAAGATATTACATTGTATGATGTTCTAATTAGCATAACAAAAGGGGGCATTCATGAGGTGATGTGAAGTATTAAATGCAACTCTATATAATAAAAGAAGGGATTTGTGGTATCTATGTCTAATTATACTTTTATTGTATATTTTGGATGAAGGAGGGATTTTCGTGGATTATGTCTTTGTATCAATTGCTTGCGCAATAACTGGGACGATGTTTATACTATTTCTCTACATATATTTGTATAGTGTCTATCGTGAAGCTTATATGGGTGCTTGGATAATAGGCTGGCTTATCCATTTTACACGAATTTCACTTTTTGAATCGGGTATGCTTGATTGGAAGCATTCTGGGGTTTACTGTCTTGCTTATCAGATTTTTTTTATTTCATGTGCTACAGTGCTCTTGTACAGCGCACACCTTGTAGTAAGTAAACCACTGAATAAAAAATGGCTATATAGTGCCGCTGGTGCTCTTTTATTAGGTGTCATATTTGAATTTATGGATTTATCCATATTTTACAAATTACTTCCGGTGACATGGATTAGTAGTGCAATGTTGGTTTGTATTGGAGATATCTATTTAAATAAATTTGAAACAAAAGGCGTCGGTAATCATATTACGGGATATGCATTTATATTGTGGGCCTTTCTTACTTTATTTACTAATACAGAGTATCCTCAGTCGATGACATTGCTGTGTGGTATTTCAAGGCTCATTATTGCTTCCGGAATTTTGCTTGTGTATTTTGAAAAAACTAGATTGGATTTAGTCGCTGGACAAATTTATTACAAGGGATTAGCAGACAATTCTGTTGATATCATTTATCATTATGACCTTCTGCCGGAAAATAAAGTTAACTATATTAGTCCATCAGTCTATCTAATTACAGGATATACTCCCGATGAATTTTATAGTAATCCTAATTTATTTGAAAGCTTGATACACCCTGAAGATTTATGGACATTTAAAACATTTATAAGTATCCCATCCTTGCCTATGGATATTCCGCTTGATTATCGTTTAATCCATAAGGACAATAGCATAATCTACATCGAGCAAAATTTCATACCGATTTGCGATAAAGAAAATAATTTAACTGGGCTACAAGGAATTCTGCGTGATGTTACAGCCCGCAACAATATAGCGCAAACAGAGATCATGTATGACCGGCTTAATACGATAGGGAAAACGGCTGTAAGTATCGCCCATCAAATACGAAATCCTTTGACTACCGTACGTGGTTATTTACAACTACATAAAAATAAGTGTATTCATAACGATAATTATAAATTAATGATTGAAGAAATAGACAACGCCAATTCTATTATTAGTGAATATCTATTATTAGCACAAGATAAACATGTTAACTTTAAAAAATGCATTTTGAACACGATTATCTGTTCGGTACTGCCATTAATTGAAACTTATGCTGTTTCCTCTAACATAATCATTAAAACAGAACTGGAAGAAGTTCCTGAATTAACTCTTGACGAAGCTGAAATACGTTGTATGATCATAAATCTGCTTCGCAATAGTATGGATGCCATGCCGTCAGGTGGTGAGCTTACCTTGCGCACAGCCGTAACTAAAAAGGAAGTTATTTTATCAATTAGCGATCAGGGGAATGGTATACCGGAAAATATACTTGATAATTTAGGCACGCCATTTTTGACCACGAAAAATACAGGTATTGGTCTAGGGTTACCAATAAGTTATCGGATTGCTACTCGAAATCATGCTGATATTAGTGTCAAGTCAAGTCAACAGGGAACGACGTTCTTTATTCATTTTAATGTACCATGTTTTGCAAAATGAAAATTAGCAAAAAGACTCTTTATCAATCTTAGTTTATAAATTGGGAAAGAGTTTTCTTACATTATGAAATTTCATATAATTGCCTTTTATGTAATTATATGTTATAGTGTGCAATGTGTTTTTATATGAATAATGCTTAAAAAGCAAGTTGATTATTATGGTAATGAATAGAGGTAGGGGGAGTTATTGATGACTTTGGAACAAAAAAGAATAGATTATTCGCTAAACGATATTGAGATTGGTATTGCAAAAACACCAGAAGAAAAAGAGAAAATTTATCGCCTAAGATATCATATTTATGCGGAAGAAATACCTTTCAAGCTTGTATCTGTTGATCATGAAAAAAAAATTTTGTATGATGATTTGGATGAATGGGGGACCTTATTTTACGCAACAGATGGATTGGAATTTATCGGTACTGTAAGAGTTAATCTAGGAAAATTAGCAGATTTTTCATCTGAGATTATAGAAACCTATTATATGGATCGGTTTGAGAAATTTTATAATGGCAATGAGAATTATAATTTTGGAGTTGCTACAAA
>Ga0224518_1000050_pt1 | contig 22851 bp, 19 predicted proteins | sample IRBST25metaG_FD_179891 | JGI IMG/M metagenome (GOLD analysis project Ga0224518, IMG submission 179891) | Peat soil microbial communities from Stordalen Mire, Sweden - IR.B.S.T-25 | ecosystem: Environmental > Terrestrial > Soil > Wetlands > Peat | place: Sweden: Norrbotten County, Stordalen Mire...
ATTTCTGCAGGAACAGCCTGCGTCATTGGGAAAAAGAAAATTAAGGCAGATGCTTTACCTACCACGGCTTATATCATGCTGGGGGAAAAGTGTAAAAACAACTGTCAGTTTTGTGCCCAGTCACGGGATAGTGGCGCAAGAACCGATCTGCTGTCTAGAGTGACTTGGCCAACTATTTCTAAGGAAGATGCGGCTACTGGAATCGGAGATTCGTATGAGGCAGGGACCATAAAACGCGCTTGTTTACAGGTGGTAGATGGAAAGCATAGTTGGGATACGACGGTCAATGCTTTGGAAGTATTACATGACAGTAGTGCAGTGCCGATCTGTGTATCCAGTCATCTAGAAACCGTGGAGCAGGCCAGAGAACTGGTGACAAGGGGAGCAGAAAGAGTATGTATTGCCCTGGATGCTGCTACGCCAGAATTATATGAGAAAGTAAAAAACGGTCAGTGGGCTGCCAAGTGGAGCCTCTTAATGGGGTGTGCACAGGCATTACCTGGTCATATTACCACCCATCTCATTGTGGGGTTAGGTGAGAGTGAAGAAGATATGGTCAGACGCATGACCGCTTGCATGGACCAAGGAATTACTGTGGGTTTATTTGCCTTTACACCTGTGCGTGGTACGACCTGGGAAAATCATCTACCACCAGCAATTGCCCATTATCGGCGCATTCAAATTGCTTATTGGTTATTAAAGGGTGGCTATAAACCGGATGTAATTGGCTATTATAATGGATCTATTTCAAAGTTTAAGGTACCAGAGGAGGAGTTGCTAGGGATATTAGCAGATGGTCAGGCGTTCCAAACGAGCGGTTGTGATGACTGTAACCGTCCTTACTACAATGAACGTCCTGGTGGTCTTATTTACAATTATCCGCGTAAGCTTACTTCATTAGAAGTTACTCAGGCGATTGCAGAGTGCGAGATAATTAGGGGAGAATATGATGAATTGGCGAATTATTAACAGCGGAATCGCAGATGCCGCAACGAATATGGCAGTTGATGAAGCCATACTGCTGGCGCATAGCGCGGGGAAAGTTCCGCCCACACTTAGATTTTATGGTTGGCAACCAGCGGCCGTTAGTTTAGGATATTTTCAACGAGCTACGTCAGAAATTGATTTAGATAAATGCAAAGCACATCAAGTTGATGTAGTACGCCGCTTGACGGGTGGCAGAGCCGTGTTACATGATGCCGAACTCACTTACAGTATTGTAGTTCAGGAAGATTATCCCTTAATCCCTAAAACCATCACGGCATCTTATCGCTACTTTAGCGATGGCTTATTAGCTGGCCTTACAGCCCTTGGTATACAGGCCAAAATGACGGTGCCCGTAGCGGCTTATGGGCAAGGAAAAAAGCAGCCAGCATCAGCAGCTTGCTTTGATGCACCTTCCCATTATGAAGTTACCGTCCATGGTCGTAAAATGATTGGTAGTGCCCAAGTGCGCAAAAACGGTGTTATTTTACAACATGGTTCGGTGCTGCTCCGTTTTTCTGCGGAACAGTTTGTAGAGTTATTGCGATTGCCATCAGCGGAAAAAAGGGAGCAGACGGTTGAAATGCTGAAGAGCAGGGCCACATCGATTGAAGAAGTGTTAGGCAGACCCGTAACATGGCAAGAAGTGTATGAACCTATGCCTGAGGCGTTTGAAGCAGCATTAGGAATCACTCTAGTGAGTGGTGAACTTACTGAGGAAGAACGGGCGATCAGTATCGAATTAGCTGCCACAAAATATAGTCAAGATTCTTGGAATCGGTTACGTTAAGGAAGGTCTAGCATAGTAACTCAGGATTTTGCAATTATTATTTTATATTGCCTAATACCCTTTCTATCTTGTATATAGGATGCATTAAATAATTATGGATTCAGGATGTAACCAACCCTTCGCTGTTATGCTTAACCGATCTTTAGAGTTAAATACTGGAATGAAATTTTTTTAACGCAATATATATTATAAAAATTACGATCTATTATTTCGTATGTAAGTTATATAGAAGGGCATTAAGGGAGGAAGAAGAAAATGCTATATGATGTAGCGGTGATTGGCGGCGGTCCAGGGGGGTATGTTGCTGCCATACGAGCTGCCCAGCTAGGTGGGAAAGTTTTGTTGGTGGAAAAAGATAAGTTAGGTGGCGTTTGTTTAAATCGTGGTTGTATACCAACCAAGACTTTATTAAAAAGTGCTGAAAAATGGCAGGAACTCAAAAATTGTCAAGAGTTTGGTCTGCGAGCTGATAACATTGGTTTTGATTTTGCCGCCGTTACGGAGCGCAAAGATCAAGTTGTGAGCAAATTGCGGGGTGGCATTGAGCAGTTAATGAAAAGCAACGCCATCGAGGTCGTATATGGCATAGGACGGATTGAACGCCCCAATTGGCTGAGTGTTAGACATGAAGATGAGGAAACAAGCTATCACACAAAAAATATCATTATTGCTACCGGCTCTAAGCCCATGCGTTTACCCATACCAGGACATGAATTGTCCAATGTTATTGATAGCAATCAGTTGCTGGATATGACTCATGTACCACGTAGTATGATCGTCATTGGTGCAGGGGCGGTGGGGATTGAGTTTGCGGCTATTTTTCAATCCTTTGGCTGTGAAGTTACTGTGGTAGAAATGTTACCAACGATCTTACCTAATATTGATAGTGATATCGTAAAGCGTATGGGTATTCTGTTGCGCAAACAAGGCATAAAAATGCTGAACAAAACAAAAGTAACAGGTATAGTAGAAAGCGAAGAAGGTCTTAAGGTTTCTCTTGATAATGGTAAAGACATCCAAGAAGTGGTTGTGGAAAAAGTATTAATAGCAACTGGACGTAGACCAGTAGTTGTTGGGCTAGGACTGGAACGAAAAAACATTGATTTTAGTCCAGCGGGCATAAAAGTGAATGAAAGAATGGAGACTAATATACCTGGCATTTATGCCATTGGTGATAGCACGGGACAAGAAATGTTGGCACATGCTGCTTCAGCAGAGGGTATGGTTGCAGCAGAAAATGCAATGGGCGGTAATGTTAGTATGGATTACAGCGCAGTGCCCAGTTGTGTTTTCACTACGCCAGAACTTGCCATGGTTGGGCTTACTGAACAACAAGCACAAGATAAAAATATACCAATAAAGGTTAGTAAGTTTAATTTTTCCAGCAATGGCAAGGCTATCTCCATGGGGGAAGCCGATGGTTTGGTCAAAATCATAGCCCATGCTGAGAGTGATAAGGTGTTGGGTATGCACATCCTTGGTGCTCATGCCAGCGATTTAATCATGGAAGGGGCCATCGCCATTCGCAATGGTTTAACGGCAGAAGATATTGCCCATACAATCCATCCCCATCCAAGCCTATCGGAGACGGTAATGGAAAGTGCTCATGGGATTACTGGTAGTATCATTCATCAGGTTATATTGAAGGGACGGCAATCCTAGTCCACAAAATAGTGAAGTTTTGACGTCGAACAACAAATGTAAAGATTCCTGCCAATTTTTTTATGAATTTGGCAGGAATTTTTGTATTTGTAGATGAATGAAATACCGTATAATGGAAAATTTTTAAAGGACGGTTATTATAATTTCAATATTCATGTAGAACTATATAACACATTAAGAAAATAACATATATGTTGGTGGTCTGCCAGGAACAGCAACTAGGGCATCGCTTGCTTCCTACGTAAGGGCGGAGCCCTAGCTTCTATTCCTGTCGAGTGGTATGTAGAAGATTTAATGCATCCTAGTTTGTACGATCTAAGAGTACTATACTGAAAGAAGTGTTATTCCAAATGACTTCTCATACATGAGTTTATTGAAATTTAATGTGAGGTGAAAAACTAATTGATTGTTAGTGTGAGTAGACGAACGGATATTCCTGCTTTTTATAGTGAATGGTTTTTTAATCGAATGAATGCGGGAGAAGCACTAATTCGGAATCCTTTTAATAGAAATCAAATCAGTAGGGTGATTTTAAATAAAAATAGTGTAGATTGTTTTGTGTTTTGGACGAAAAATCCGCAACCAATGCTGGATCAATTGCATTTATTAGCCAGTTATCAGTATTACTTTCAATTTACATTGAACTCCTATGGCGCAGATGTAGAGACAAAGGTTGGGAAAAAGAAAGATATCATTGAAACATTTAAAATATTGTCGAAAAGAATCGGTAAGGAAAAAATAATTTGGCGGTATGATCCCATTCTGATTAACCAAGTGTATACAAAAGAGTATCATTATAAATGGTTTGAAATACTAGCACAGCAGTTATGTGGATATACAGATAAATGTGTGATTAGCTTTGTAGATGATTATAAAGAAAGCAAAAAAAATGCAGCAACTCTTGCTCTCGAAGTCATTACAGAGGATGATATGCTAGAAATGGGGGCACGATTAGCAACGATTGCTCAACAGTATCATATCGTTATTGAAAGTTGTGCAGAAAAAAATGATTTGTCGGCTGTGGGAATACGGAAAGGGCAATGTATCGACCCTCAATTAATTAGTAGGATTACAGGCAAAGATTTTACCAATAGCAAACAAGCAACCATACGTAATGGTTGTGAATGCATTAAAAGCGTAGATATTGGTGAGTATAATTCATGTCTGCACTACTGCACTTATTGTTATGCCAACTATAATTCGAGTGCTATAGAAAAAAATAATAGTAATCATAATACTAATCTCCCATTGCTAGTAGGCAATTTGGTAGGCCATGAGAAAATTACAGATCATTATTTGTGTAAGAATCAAACAGTAGATTCTGGAACTTTGAAATTACTAGATTTATTTAGTGGAAATTAATAGCTTTTTTCTATGATATAGTGAAATTTTATGTTATGATAAAAAGTGGAGTAGTAGGTTTGGAGAAAATAAGCGAGAGCAATCTCGTTATTTTTATTTACGCGAGCATAAAAATAGTGAAACTTTTTAAAATCTATATTGTGCATACAATAGCCATAAGCAGTCTAGTATGGTACAATCCTAAAGCTGATCTTTTTAGACAAAGAAAATTATTGTGATGCTTATTATGTTGAATATATATATATGGAGGCCAATATGAACGATCAACAGCGACAAGAGGAAGCTCTGCGACTAGAGGTAACTCTTGTAGAAATAAAAAAACAATTGGTGGTAAGTGAAAAAAACTGTGTACAAAATGAGTCTGAACTAAAGGAAACTTTATTAAATTATTGGGATAAATGTGGTAGCGATGAAGCACAATTGGTAGAAACCGCAAATCGTCAACGTGCACTTTCTAGCATCTCCCATAGTACTCCCTTGCGGCTGAGAAAAATGTTACAATCTCCTTATTTCGGGCGAATTGACTTCATTGAAGAGGAAGATGAGAATGGTCAGGAGTATCTGGAGGAGCAAGGGACAGAGCAAATTTATGTTGGTATTTCCACTTTAATGAATGAAGAAACGAGTGATTTTCTGGTATATGACTGGCGCGCTCCCATATCGAGCATGTTTTATGATGGCGGACTAGGAAAGGCTGCTTATGAGTGCTCAGTAGGCACAATCAAGGGGAGAATCACCCTCAAACGCCAATACAAAATAAGCAATGCCGCAATACAATATATGTTTGATGCAGATTTGAAAATTGATGATGAAGTTTTACAAGAAATGCTAGGAAAAAGTGTTGACGACAAAATGCATACCATTGTAAATAGCATTCAACGGGAACAAAATCAAATCATTCGTAATAATAGTCACCGCGCCATGTTTGTGGAAGGCCCAGCTGGGAGTGGCAAAACTTCGGTAGCATTGCATCGAATTGCCTTTTTACTGTATCGAGATCGGGACATTCTCAATGAAAAGAATGTACTGATTCTCTCGCCAAACCACTTATTTAGCGACTATATTTCCAATGTGTTACCTGAGATGGGCGAAAAAAATGTACTGCAAAAAACTTTTCATGATTGCGCAGCTGGGGCCATTGCTCAACTGCCCATTAGCCTGGAAACGCGTACCGATCATCTAGAAACGGTATTGTCAAATGGGAGTGGTCCTGAACATGCTTTGCGCATTGCTAATATTCGTTTTAAATCATCGGGAAAATTTGAACTGATCATGCAGCAATACCTAGACTGGTTACAAACAAGCTTAGTTAATGACTACCCAGTCATCGAGTTCCGTGGCAACACAATATTTACGCAAGCAGAGTGGAAACAGTATTACTTAGACAACTATTCTAGTATGCCAGTGCTCATTCGGTTACAAAAAATAAAGAGAATGATTGAGCTTCGCATGCGTCCATTTTTTCATGCCATTCGCAAAGAAAAAGAGGCAGAAATCATTGCTAGTGCTGAAGAAGTTGATGAAAATGCTATTAAAGCCCTCGCTCGCATGGCTGCGCGTGAAGCCTTTGTTTCCTTCAATGAACAAATTGATCGCCTTACTCGTTTAATCCCACTAGCAGAGTATCAACGTTTATTTAAGGGGGACTGGCTGTTTACACAGTCGACAGTCAAGGAGTATTTTCCTCAAGAGTGGCAAGGTATCAGAAAGCAAACTCTTGCCCAGATCAATGCAGGTCTACTGCCCTACGAAGATATTCCAAATTTTATTTATTTTCAAGGTGTCTTGCAAGGCTTTCCAGCAAACCGGGAAATTAAGCATTTGATTATCGATGAAGCGCAAGACTATACGACTCTGCAATTTAAAATTTTAGCAATGTTATTTCCTAATTCTACTTGGACAGTGGTGGGGGATCCTGCACAAGCCGTACATCCATTTCTCAGTACCGCAAGTTTTCAAGATATGAACAATATTGTGGCGGTCGAGCAATCCATTGCTTTTCGTCTCACGCGTAGTTATCGCTCCACAAAACAGATCCAGGCTTTTTGCCAGGCCATCCTTATAGAACCAGTAACGGTTGAAGCCATTAATCGTCCAGGGGACTTACCCTTCGTGACCAAGTTGGAAAAGACTTCAGATTTAATTAAAGGGATTAGCGACACAATTGACAGAATCCACGCCAAGGGGTGGCATTCTGTGGGGATTATTTGCAAGAACACATATCAAGCAAAAAAGCTTTTTGCTGATTTGAGCGGTCATATTGATCTAAATCTTGTTATTCATGAAGATGATGAATTTCATCGTGGAATCATTATAATCCCATCTTATCTGGCAAAAGGGTTAGAATTTGATGCGGTGATAGTGATTCATGCTGATGCCATTAATTACAGTCGCCAAGAAGAACGGAACATTCTTTATACCATTTGTACTCGCGCCTTGCATCACTTAAGTTTGTTTTATATGGGCAAGCCGTCGCCATTTCTCAGTGGAATGGATGAAAATTTATACCAACTAGTGTCTAACGGTACGATTAGTAAGGTAACAAGGGATAGTTAACACTAAAATTTTAGACTACAGGGGCTGTGCTATTTTTGGTAATCAAATAGTACAGCCCCTGCTTTGAATGGTAGAGTAACTCTGGTATTCATAAATAGTGTTTTTATAGGATTTTTTATGCTTCTAAAATAAGTTCTTACATAATATTGCTGAAAAGACATATTAATAGTAATGATGAATTCACAAATAAATAATAAAAAAATTCTTCTTTCAAAAGGAAATATTATAAATATCTAGAAATTAACAAATAATAAATAGAAGAATCGAATCGGTTGCTAAAAAAATGTAGGAGTTGTCAAGATGAGAAAGTGGTTTATGATGAGTTTCATTCTAGTGATGATGCTGTCTGTTTTTAATACCAATGTTGCGTTAGCAGCTGGAGCTGAAGTTGCAACAGAAAATGGAACGAAATGTGTAGTTGTAACGATTTACGTTAACAATGCAAAAAGCACTTATGATGACGAAATTACCAAGAAAATGACCGAGAGGTTTAATGCAAAACTTACCAAGTATGATGTATATCCAGGAGAAAAGTATATTCAAAAGCTAAATAAAATCGGTGTTACGGATATTACTGTTGCTGAGCGCAGCGATATAGTACAAGTTTTTGCTGAAGATGGTATCGATTATGTAGTATATGCGGAGGTTCAACCGCCGATATTCAAACATTGGATATCCCTCTTTAATCAGGGCGTTGCCGCCACTGTTACTATTCCAGTTAAAATCATTGATGTTAAAGGTAATAGATATTTATACAATGGTAAATTTACAGAGCAAGCTGACAATAGTTCGATGCTAGGTGGTGTTGGAACAAAAGCTGCTGTCTTAATGGCGATGGATAAAATTTTTGTTAACTCCGATGAAGTGTTAGTAGATCGATTGCCACTGAAGTAGGGGCGATATCATAAAGTGGGTATTACTATAGTGACAAAAATCCTGCAAAAAAACGATATTTTTAATATCGAAGAATATAAGTATTGTCAAGATAAAAATAGAGGATAATTATAAATTATATTGAATACTATTATTATAAAAGTTTTATTCAGCTTGCAAAAACAATATGTGTCAATTTATGTTGACATTATTGCAGGATTATGTGGTTTTTTGTAGAAATAAGTCACAAATTGAATTTTGATTTTCTTTTAATAATATTGGGTATGATAAAATTAATAGAAAATCTCCGGAACAGTGAGGTAGATGGGTTAAAGGTGATAGTATGAAGGATGCAGCTTATGATGAATTTATTGATAGATTGCGCGCCGAGTGCGATATTGTAAGCATTCTATCAGAGTATGTACCTTTAAAAAAGAAAGGTAAAAATTATTGGGGTTGTTGTCCGTTCCACAACGAGAATACTCCGTCGTTTTCAGTAGCGGCTGATAAAGGTTTTTATTATTGTTTTGGTTGTCAAAGTGGAGGTAATGTATTTAATTTTTTGATGAAAATTGAAAATATTAGTTTTTTTGATGCTGTGAAAAAATTAGCACAAAAAATAAACATCCCATTGCCACAAAAAGAAAAAACAGAACAAGAATTGGCTAGAGACAGGGAGAAAGCGAAGTTATACCGCGTCAATGAAATGGCTAGGGAATTTTTTTATGCTTGCTTGACTAAAACAGCTTATGGTAAACAGGCAAAAGAATATTTACGGGTCCGTGGCATTACCGATGAAATGATTGAGCAATTTAAGATTGGTTTTGCTCCATCAGCATGGGATAAGTTAGGGCAAGCTTTTTTGGGACGTGGCGTTGAACAAGAGGTTTTACTCAAGGCTGGTTTGACAGTGAAACGGAATTCTGGCGATGGTGCTTATGACCGATTTCGTAATCGGATTATGTTTCCTATTTGCGATGCTCGAGGTCGAGTGTCAGGCTTTGGCGGGCGGGTTGTTGATGATAGTCAACCCAAATACTTAAACTCGCCAGAAACGGTTGTTTTTAACAAACGATATATTTTATTTGGTTTTGATACTGCCCATAAATTTATTAAGGAATGTGGACAGGCGGTTGTGGTGGAAGGTTATATGGATGCCATTACTGCTCATTCTGCTGGTATAAAAAATGTGGTGGCCTCATTAGGAACAGCATTTTCACCTGAACAAGCTAAAATGTTATTGCATAATGCAGAAGAAATAATCTTTGCTTATGACAGTGATGCAGCAGGACAAAATGCCACCTTACGAGCGTTATCAATTCTGCGTAATATGGGTGCGAATGTTCGCGTGGTTTTAATTCCTGATGGCAAAGACCCGGATGAATATATTCGTAAACATGGCGCAGATGCTTTTAAAACACTTGTAAAAGAGGCAGTGGATTTCTTAGAATATCAAATAAAACAGGCTTTTGATAGTACTGACCACAGTAATTTAGAAGGTAAAGTAGCTGTAGTTTCAAAAATAGTACCTGTTTTGGCAGCTGCGAATAATGCTGTCGAAGTAAATTCTCATATTGCGCGTGCCTCACAGGCGTTGGCTATTGATGAAAGTGCGATACGTAGTGAAATACGTGAATTTTTATTTCAAAATAAAAAGGATAAAAATGTAAAAACGGGAAAAAATATATCCAATATAATAATTGGATATACTCCAGAAAATGCCACCGAACAAGCGGAAAGACATATTATCCGCTTAATGTGGGAAGATAAGTCACTTATACCCTATATCGAGGCCAATCTTTCTGTGGAAGAAATGCAGGGAGAAGATAGGCGTGAGATAATTAAATTAATATTTAATGAATATAATATAGGAAAGGATATTACTGATGTTGCTTGGACGATGTTATTAAGTGAAGTAGCAAATGCAGAATTATCCCGTATTATGTTGATAGATATACAATATAATGATAGTAAAAAAATGGTCGATGATTGTATTAAAAGTATGCGGTTAACGCAATTGAAGAAATCATATGAACAACATCGATTGCGGGCGGATGAATTAGAACGTATAGGTGATAGTCAGTTTATGCAGGAATTAGCGGAAAGTCAGCGAATAAATAAAGAAATTAACAAACTGCATTCATAATTTAAAAATAAACTAAGCCTTGATTGGGGTCGCCAATGGAGGAGGGGAGTAAAATGACAGAAAAAAAGATCGTTCCTAGTGAACATATAACTAAACTGGTAAATAAAGGTAAAAAACACGGTGGTGTTTTAACTTATGCTGAGATCATGGATACTCTCCAAAGTGAGGATTTATCTCCAGAAGAGATTGAGGATATGTATGAAATCTTTTCAAGCAAGGGGATTGAAATAGTTGATGATCTTCCTGATGATACAGAAAGAGCGGAAGAGCCGGAAATAGCGGAGAAGGAAGAAAATGCTGCTGATGAAGTTGATATTGATTTAAGTATTCCTGATGGCATCAGTATTGATGATCCTGTCCGTATGTATCTTAAGGAAATTGGCAGAGTTCCTTTGCTGACTGGTGATGAAGAAATTAAATTAGCCCAACGTATGGAGCAGGGTGATGAAGAAGCAAAGCGACGCTTGGCGGAGGCTAATTTACGTTTGGTTGTTAGTATTGCTAAACGGTACGTTGGTCGCGGTATGTTATTTTTAGATTTGATTCAAGAGGGTAACTTAGGTCTAATTAAAGCTGTTGAAAAATTTGATTATAATAAAGGGTATAAATTTAGTACCTATGCTACTTGGTGGATTAGGCAAGCCATTACACGGGCGATTGCGGATCAGGCAAGAACCATTCGTATTCCTGTGCATATGGTAGAAACAATTAACAAGTTGATTCGGGTATCTAGGCAATTGCTGCAGGAATTGGGGCGTGAACCACAACCTGAAGAAATTGGTAAAGAAATGGATATTAGTGTTGAACGTGTGCGAGAAATTATGAAGATTGCCCAAGAACCTGTATCATTGGAGACACCGATTGGTGAGGAAGAGGATTCTCATTTAGGGGATTTTATTGAGGACCAAGATGCGCTAGCGCCAGCTGAGGCAGCTTCCTTTATGCTTTTGAAAGAGCAATTGGAAGAAGTCCTTGATACGCTGACTCCACGTGAAGAAAAAGTTCTTAGGCTCAGATTTGGTTTGGATGATGGACGAGCTCGTACGTTAGAAGAAGTAGGTCAACATTTTGGCGTTACTCGTGAACGTATTCGTCAAATTGAAGCCAAAGCCCTCAGAAAATTACGCCATCCTAGCCGCAGTAAAAAACTGAAAGACTTTTTAGAGTAAGCCTTTTCAATTAAATTTGAGTCATGGGATGCCCCCTGGGGAAGTGCCCCCAGGGTCGCTAAAAAGTGAGAACTTGGCAAGTGAAGAAAATTATTAATTAAAAAAAGTTGACTTTATTGTTGAGATAGGCTATACTAATGAAGTTGATTAAATTCCTGGATAGCTCAGTTGGTAGAGCAATCGGCTGTTAACCGATCGGTCGTAGGTTCGAGTCCTACTCCAGGAGCCATTTCACGGGCCTATAGCTCAGCGGTAGAGCAGCCGGCTCATAACCGGCTGGTCCCTGGTTCGATCCCAGGTGGGCCCACCATTAGATATCATATGGCCCGTTGGTCAAGAGGTTAAGACACCGCCCTTTCACGGCAGTATCGGGGGTTCAATTCCCCCACGGGTCACCAAACAGGGGCGATTAGCTCAGCTGGGAGAGCGCCTGCCTTACAAGCAGGATGTCGGCGGTTCGATCCCGTCATTGCCCACCAAACGATATCAAGATGCAAAGCAGATGCTTTGCATTTTTTAGTTTAAATAATTAAGTTGAAAGTTGAAATACTGCATAATGAGGGGGAGCAATAGTGAAGCTGGGTGAGCGGTTAGCAGCATTGGTAGCCTTCGTACCGTTAGGGGCACGGGTGGGAGATATTGGAACAGATCATGCTTATTTGCCGATTGAGTTAGTGGGTCGAAAAATTGTACCATTTGCTGTGGCGGGTGATATACATAGAGGGCCTTACCAAGCGGCGAAAGAAAATATTGAAAATTTGGGATTACAACAGAATATTTCTGTGCGTTTTGGTAATGGATTAGCAGTGTTGTCTCCAGGTGAAGTAGATACGGTGGTTATTGCTGGCATGGGTGGTAGTACGATTGTTGAGATACTCAGCAGTGAACCAGAGGTGACTCATGGTCTCAAACGTTTAATCTTGCAACCAATGATTGCAACGGCAACCGTGCGTCGGTGGTTGATTACTAATCAATGGACAATTGTGGATGAGGCTTTAGTACAGGATGATGGTAAGTTATATGAAATCCTTGTTGCTGAACCAGGGTTTTCGACGATCGTAGAACCGATCATGTATGATATTGGTATGATACTGTGGAATAATAAACCAGGGCTTTTGCCCTTACATCTTGATCAACTGATTTCACAAACAAAACGGGTATTACAAGAAATGGCAACCAATAGTAACGCTCGGCAGAGTGCTAAGTATGGGGCGTATTGTGAACGATTGACGCAATTGGAGGCTAAACGGCAATGTCTGTAAAATGTCAGGTCATCATGGATGCCATGGAAAGGTTAGCACCGAAGTATTTGGCTGAAAGCTGGGATAATGTAGGTTTGCTGATTGGCAGCCCTGCTCAAAATATTGACAAAATTCTAGTAACACTAGATGTAACCTCAGCAGTTGTGGATCAGGCTGTACGAGATGGTGTGAATTTAATTATTACTCATCATCCCATTCTTTTTACGCCAGTGAAGAATATTCGTACGGATTTGCCACAAGGGAAAATTTTAGAAAGTTTGCTGGCAGCTAAGATTGCAGTTTATGCTGCTCATACTAATCTCGATAGTGCTACTGGTGGGGTAAATGATATTTTAGCCGCTAAGTTCAATTTGCAGGATGTTAAGCCTTTGGCGGTGAGCTATCGGGATAAGCTATATAAATTAGTTGTTTTTGTACCGAAAACTCATGAACAAGTGGTAAGTGAGGCTATCTGGAGAGCTGGAGCTGGGCAGAGCGAGCGTTATAGTCACTGTGGGTTTGCGTCACAGGGGATAGGTTCCTTTTTGCCACTGGAAGGTGCCCAACCGTTTATTGGACGGTGTGGTAGCTTAGAACAGGTAGAGGAAGTGCGCCTAGAAACCATTGTACCTGAGAAAATCAGTCGGCGCGTAATTAAAGCAATGTTGAAGGCTCATCCTTACGAAGAAGTTGCCTATGATTTATATGAACTTATGAATGATAGTAATGGATTGGGCTTGGGACGTATCGGTAAACTACCAACCTCAATGTCGTTACATGATTTTACCTTGCAGGTCAAAAACGCATTAGGTATCGATTTTGTTAGTGTAAGTGGCGACCAAGACAAGGCTATAAAAAAAGTAGCTGTATGTGGGGGGAGCGGTGCTAGTTTAATTCATAAAGCTTCCTTTGCTGGTGCTGATGTATTGGTCACTGGTGATGTGAAATATCATGAAGGTCAGGAGGCATTAGCAGCTGGTATTGGAATTGTTAATGCCGGTCATTTTGCCACGGAGCAGCCTGTAGTAAGTTGTGTCATGGAGTATCTAATTGCATGTGGCAACAAAGAAAAATGGGCAGTAGATATCTGTATTGATACGGTGAATCAAGATGTTTTTCGTGTGTGTTAATTGATCATGGAATTTATTACATACTCTATAACTCTTGACCAAGTTAGCGGTTCGTGATATTATATGAGTCTAGGAAATTTAATAATGATTAACAGTATTGTGAGTAGGAAAGATGATCGCGGATGCCCATAAAGCATACGAGGAAAGTCCGAGCTCCATAGAGCAGGGTGCTGGATAACGTCCAGCGAGGGTGACCTCAGGGAAAGTGCCATAGAAATGTAAACCGCCGGTTTTGCCGGTAAGGATGGAACGGTGCGGTAAGAGCGCACCAGCAGTCAGGTGACTGGCTGGCTAGGTAAACCCCACCTGGAGCAAGACCAAATAGGGAAGTGGATGAAGTTGCTCGCTGAACCTTCCGGGTTGCGTCGCTAGAGCTGTCAGGTAACTGCCAGACTAGATAAATGATCGTCACTGCGCAAGCAGAACAAAACTCGGCTTATTGATCACTCACAGTCTAATATAAACATAACATGTAGTATTCAAATAGAATGCTACATGTTTTTTGTGTGTAATACATAGCAATGTTGATAAATAATAATAATTTCGTATTAATTATTATTATTTATTGACTTTTTGGTAGAATTTTTCTATTATATAATCATAAGATACCTGTATAAGTTGATTTGTGGTTGCTAATACTGAATTTAAAATTGGAATGATGGAGGCTGGATAATGAGTGTATTGAATATTACTAGTGAAGATGATTTCAATGCGAGGATATTGCAAGCTGATAAGCCCGTACTGATCGATTTTTGGGCACCTTGGTGTGGTCCTTGCAAAATGGTTGCGCCTGAACTAGAGGCTGTAGCTGATGAGTATGAAGGGAAAGCGATCGTGGTAAAAGTCAATGTTGATGAGCAACAAGGACTGGCCAATCAGTATAATGTGATGAGTATTCCTACCTTACTGCTATTTAAAGATGGTAAAGAAACGGAACGCATTGTTGGATATCGTCCTCGTAAAGATTTAATGGATGCAGTTGATAAAATCATGTGAATAAACGAAAAAGACTTGGCGAAAGCCAAGTCTTTTTCGTTTACTACTCTAAGATCAGAAGTTATAAACTTTCCTTTAAGAAGAATATTAGGTGTAATTCAAAAAAAATATTGTCTAAGTAGGGTTAATTTGCGATAATAGAGGCAAGGATGGTGGTTTGATGTGTTTAGCTTTAGCATATCTGAACTCGTAATTATTTTAGCTGTAGCCTTAGTAGTATTTGGTCCGGCTAAATTGCCTGAAATCGGCAAGGCAATTGGGAGCGGAATTAATAATTTTAAATCAGCTATGAATACTACCGAAGAAAATCATAAATCTTCGGAGAAGTAGGGTAATGGCTAAACAATTATAAAATGGGTCCAATCGAGAAGGAGATAGAGATGATTATTTCATGGAATACCACACAGGCTTGTAACATTAGTTGTGTACATTGTTATCGCGATGCGGGGACAAAACGTAATGATGAATTAAGTACTGCAGAAGGCAAAAAATTATTAGATGAAATGAAACAGGCAGGTTTTCAAATTATTATTTTAAGTGGTGGTGAACCACTTATGCGTACTGATATTTATGAATTAATTAGTTATGCCAAGAGTATTGGGCTGCGCCCCGTGCTGGGGACAAATGGAATTTTAATTACCGAGGAAGTGGCGACCAAATTAAAAGCCGCAGGTCTAGGAGCAGCTGGAATTAGTCTCGACAGTATTGATAAAAATATTCATGATAAATTTCGCCAAAGCGCGGGAGCGTGGGATAAAACCATTGCTGCCATGGAGGTTTGTAATAAGGTGGGACTACGTTTCCAGGTTCATACGACGGTTACAACCTGGAATGAAGAAGAAGTTACGCAGATTACTGATTTAGCAGTGGCTAAAGGGGCTATGGCTCATCATATCTTTTTCTTAGTGCCCACTGGCAGAGGGAAAGATATTGAAGATACTACCTTAAAGACGGAACAATATGAGGCTGTATTAACACGCATTTTAGAGAAACAAAAAGAGGTATCCATTGAGCTAAAACCTACATGTGCACCACAATTTATGCGTATTGCGAAAGAACGTAATATTCCTATGCGCTTTACGAGAGGTTGCCTGGCGGGGACTAGTTATTGTGTAATTTTACCAAATGGTGATGTGCAAGCCTGCCCGTATTTGCCAATTAAAATTGGTAATGTGCGTGAAACAAAATTTGATGTTTTATGGCGCGATAGTGAAATGTTCAATCGGTTGCGTCATGAACCGCTGAAAGGCGGTTGTGGTACCTGTGGTCATGATAAAATTTGTGGTGGTTGTCGAGCTCGTGCTTATTATTATTACGATGGTGATTATATGGCTGAAGAACCATGGTGTGATCGCGGAATTAGGGAAAGCAAGAAATAAAGACTATATATAACGCATTAAAGAAATCAATCTTTAGTGCGTTCTGTATATCTCTGCGCTCGCACTTGGAATAAATTAACAGTTTTCTTAAACATGAGAGGAGGGCAATTATGGAAAAAAATAATTCACTATGGGATTTATTCCAAGAAAAGAATTTAAGCCGACGTAGTTTTCTCAAAACATGTGTAACAATTACTGGTATTTTAGGGTTATCGCCACTAATGCTTTCGGAAGTCGTAGCTGCTGCTGAACAAAAACAACTAGTGCCACTCATCTGGTTACATGGTCATGAGTGTACGGGTTGCGATGAGGCTTTTATTCGTTCACAGACTCCACTCGCCTCAGATGTAATTTTAAACATGATTTCACTAGAGTATATGGATGTTTTGGCAGCCGCTGCTGGCGTACCCTTGGAAGAGCATTTGCAAGAGGTTATGAAAAAATATAATGGTAAATATTTGCTTGCGGTCGAAGGCGCAGTACCACTCAATGATGATGGGGTTTCTTGTGTGGTAGGTGGTAAGCCGTTTGTACATAACCTTAAGGAGATTGCCAAAGGGGCTGCAGCGATTATTGAAGTGGGTTCTTGTGCCGCTTGGGGAGGAATTCAGGCCGCAAGACCCAATCCTACCAAATCCGTATCGGTTAGTGAGGTAATTAGTGGCAAGACAATTATAAAAATTCCTGGCTGTCCACCGATTCCTGAAGTATTAACGGGTGTAATCATGCACTATACTTTGTTTGGACAAATTCCTCCGTTAGATAGTACAGGACGTCCAAAACAATTTTATGGCAATCGGATTCATGATACTTGCTACAGGCGGCCATTTTTTGATTCAGGTATGTTTGTTGAAAAATTTGATGATGCTGGTAGTAAGGCTGGTTGGTGCTTGTATAAAGTTGGCTGCCGTGGACCAGAAACTTATAATTCTTGTGGAAATATGCGGTGGTGGAATGGACTTTCCTATCCGATTCAATCGGGTGCGCCCTGTGTAGGTTGTTCTTCTAATAATTTCTGGGACAATGACCCATTTTATAACCGGATGCCCAGTATTCCTGTACCAAATGTAATTGCCAATGCAGATAAGGTTGGTATTGTCGCTGCTGGAGCGTTAACGGCTGGTGTTCTTGTACACGGTGCATTGTCAGCAGTCCAACATAATCGACATCATAAAGAAAGCCATGCCCAAGAAAATCAAGAAGTGAATGATAAAGAAAACCAAAAAGCAAATGATAAAGAATAGATGATGTGAGGAGGCCGCCCGATGAAACGTGTTGTTGTTGATCCTGTGAATCGTATTGAGGGACATTTGCGTCTAGAAGTTGTTGTTGATGAAGCTACTGGTAAAGTGCAAGAAGCATTATCCAGCGGTACGGCATGGCGTGGCATTGAATTAATCCTTAAGGGACGTGACCCACGGGATGCATGGGTTTTTGCTCAACGAATTTGTGGTGTATGTACTACTGTTCACGCATTAGGCTGTTTGCGGGCAGTGGAAGATGCCTTAGGGATTGAAATTCCTAAAAATGCTAACTATATTCGTAATATTATTGCCGCTACACAAATGGTACATGACCATATTGTGCATTTTTATCACTTACATGCTTTGGATTGGGTAAGTCCAGTTGCGGCACTAAATGCAGATCCTGCAGCAACAGCCGCATTACAGAATACAGTATTATCTAAATATTCTATGGATTTAAAAGGTCCTGTTGAATTTGATACGGACGCTTATCCAAAAGAATTTCCAAAAGCGACGACAGCATATTATAAGGCTGTACAAGATAAAGTGAAAAAAATTGTAGAGAGCGGCCAGTTGGGGATCTTCTCCGCTCAATATTGGGATCATCCTGATTATAATTTGTTGCCGCCAGAAGTTCATTTAATGGCTATCGCTCATTATTTGAATATGCTTGATAAACAGCGAGAAATCGTAGTGTCTCATGTCGTTTTTGGTGGGAAAAATCCTCATCCTCATTACATAGTTGGTGGTATGCCTTGTTCGATTTCGATGAATGATATGAATGCGCCGATTAATAGTGAACGTTTAGCGGCGGTAGATACGTCAATCAATATGGCAATTGCACTGACGACTTCTTTTTATGTACCTGATGTTTTGGCAATTGGTGAACTCTATGTGAAGCAAGGGTATGTTGACGGTGGTGGACTGGCGAAGGAAAGAGTGCTTGGTTTTGGTGATTATCCAGAAGATCGTTATTCTGGTACCACCAATGGAGATTTCCATAAGAATTTGCTGCTTCGTTCGGATGGGGTAGTAGAAAATTTTGCTGAGGGTCCTCTGAAAGCGGTATTTTATCCTTTTGAAGCGAAAGATTTAACTGATCCGGAGGTATTAACCGAGGGGGTTGAACATTCTTGGTATGCGTATCCAGACGCTGGTAAGGAACTGCACCCATGGAGCGGTGCAACCAAACCGGAATTCACTGGACCTAAAGAAGGTACTAAGACGGATTGGAAGTTCCTTGATGAAAATGGCAAATATTCTTGGGTGAAAACACCAAAATGGAAAGGCAAAATGGCAGAAGTCGGACCGCTTTCTCGCTATATTATTGTCTATACCAAAGTAAAACAAGGAATTATTACAGCACCGACTTGGGTAGAAAAAATGATGGTAGACCAAATTGATGCTGTTTCCAAACTATTAAATCTACCAGCGGAAACATGGATGTTATCTACCGTTGGTCGTACGGCAGTGCGGGGACTTGAATCACAGCTTATGGCATATATCGCTAAATATTATTTTGAGAAATTAGTCAATAATATTAAAGCGGGGGATACTGCAGTCGCCAATACTGAAAAATGGGAACCTAGTACTTGGCCCAAAGAAGCCAAAGGCGTGGGACTTCACGAGGCACCCCGGGGCGGCCTGAGCCACTGGGTAGTAATTAAAGATGAGAAAATTGCAAATTACCAAGCTATTGTACCATCGACTTGGAATGCTTGCCCCCGAGATGGGCAATCGGGCCATGGTCCTTATGAAGCAAGTATGATGGATACAAAGGTGAAAATAGCTGATAAGCCGCTTGAAATTTTAAAAGTAATTCATTCTTTTGATCCTTGCTTAGCTTGCGCTACTCATTTATATGATGCCTCAGGGCGTGAAATTGCGGTCGTGCATAGTGATCCTTATATTAAGATCTAGGAAGGGTAGATAAGGGGGGGAGTATCATGCAGGTTCGTTCAGTCAATGTTTATTATGTATTTACCATCTGGACGAGGATTTTTCATTGGGTGATGGTATGTGCCATTGGCACATTATTTATTACTGGTTTGTACATTGGAAATCCATTTTATATTGGTAGCCAGGGGATAGAACCAACTTTTGCTGTTGAGAATTGGGCGTCCATGTCAACAGTGCGTTTTATTCACTTTTCAGCCGCCTACATCCTCATGGCGTCCTTTATTTTCCGTATTTATGGATTTATCATCCATAAGGGTGACCGTATGTTGCCCAAACCGTGGACGAAGCTCTTTTGGACAGGTATGGTTGATATGGGACTGCATTATGGCTTTATGCGTTCTGCTCATCGGCCTTATCTGCGAAATTCAATGGCGCGTGCAGGTTATGGTGGCGTGTATGGCATGATCTTTTTAGAAGTCTTTACTGGTTTTGCTATGTATGGGCAGGTCAATCCTAATAGTTTGTTAAGTAAAGTATTTGGTCCGATCAATCATTTGTTATTGGATGAATATATTGTTCATATGATTCACCATTATGTAGCATGGATGATCATGTTATTTGTTATTATCCACGTCTATATGGCGACACGGGCTGATATGAGCGAAAAATACGGGGAAATTTCAGCCATGTTTTCAGGGGTTAAATTCTATGATAAAGAACCAGATGATATAGGGGATATTAAATAATGGAGCAAATTACGGTCTTGGGTGTTGGCAATATTTTGATGCAAGACGAAGGTTTTGGTGTGCGAGTAGTGGAAAAACTACTTGCACAATATTCCTTTCCGGAAAATGTACAAGTATTAGACGGCGGTACGCTGGGAATGGAACTATTGCGATTTTTAGTGGGCACGGATAGATTGATCTTAGTGGATGCAGTAAACGGAAACTTGCCTCCTGGTTCCTTATATCAATTTAACCATGATGAGGTTAAGGCGTATTTTAAAGAAAAAGTATCGATGCATGAACTGGGGATTCAAGATGTATTGGCAGTAATTGAGGTTTTAGAAAAACCGGCTAAGGAAATTAAAATACTGGGTGTTCAGCCGCTAACAGTAGATATTGGTCTGGAGCTAACCCCGATTGTCACTGTAGCAGTAGAAAGCATCGTACAAAAAGTGCTGTCGGTGTTGCAAGAGTGGCAGATAGAGGTAGTGGGAACATGTTGAATAACGAGCTGATGGTAACGTCAAGTGTGAAGGCTATCTTAGTTGAAATCAGTGAAGCATTACAACATTTCATTGAGAATGGTCAAACATGGACCATCTTTACCAATAAAATGTCTCTTACTGCTGAAGAACGTCAGGAAATTCGCGAATTTTTTGGCCTGGGTAATGTTACTATCAAATTGACAGGTAGCGATGAACCAGCTGAGTGGCTGGAAAGTGGCACAGCGGGGGTGTGGTATGGTGTGTTTTATGACCAGAGTAATAATCCCATTCTAGAAACAATTGAGATTGGCACATTTCCTCAAGTTCCAGGAGCACAAATGGAAGATGTTAAAGGTAATCTGGAAGTACTGAAGGCTAGATTAGGTATCTGAAAGAAAATAAGCATGCAAAATGCTGGATAAAGGGCTGATCATAGCCTATTTGTCCAGCATTTTTACGCAAATCGAAAGTATAATCCGCTATCTTTTTTTACATACTAATCTTGTAATAAAAAAAGGAGGTGGATGTATGTTAAATGGTGTAACATGTACTGTTTCAAATTGCAATTATTGGAGAAATGGTGAACATTGTGATGCGTCAGCAATTGAGGTCAATGTGGATGGTAATGGTAAGGTAGCCAGTCAAAGTCAACAAACCAACTGCAAAACTTTTCATCAAAAGTAAATAGTTAAATAAATGTAAAACCTGGATTAATCCAGGTTTTACATTTATTTAACTATTTAAGTGAATTTTTTAAAAATAGTAAAATTATAGCTTAAAATCCATTCTATTGATAAAATTTTTAAAAAGTGTTTATAGTAGATGAAGAATATGGTATGATAAACAGATAATTATGTAATATTATTAAACTTATGGTAAGAAAGAGGGATGATAAATTTGGTTCGTGGTGTTAGGGGGGCAATTTCAGTAGATCATAATCAACCTGCTGAGATAATAGAACGTGTAGAAGAACTTTTAGTTGCCATGGTGCACGCAAATAACATACAAACGGAAGATATCGCATCCGTTACTTTTAGTTCAACAGTTGATCTTACTGCAACCTTTCCTGCAATTGCTGCGCGAAATTTGGGGTGGGGGCAGGTACCACTCTTTGGTACGCAAGAAATTGATTGTCCGAATGGATTGCCCCGTTGTATTCGTGTGCTTCTGCTATTAAATACAGATTTACCTCAGTATGCAATTAAACATATTTATTTGCGCGAAGCAACAGTATTGCGGAATGATATAAACCAATAAAATTTAAATAACTGCTTTACTCTTATTTTGATTTTGTTGGTATTGTTAAAAAAAGTGAAGTACTAAATACAACCAATAATCTAATTACTGTACAGAGTAGTAGTGGACTGGAGAGAAAATAATGAAGCTGATTTCGATCGTTGTGCCTGTTTTTAATGAAGAAGATAATATTGAAGTTTTTTATCAAGAAGTTTGTAAACATATGGAGCCGTTAGCATATCATTTTGAATTGATTTTTGTCGATGATGGTTCTAGTGATGCTACACCTTTGATTTTAGAGCGCTTAGCCCAAAGTGATGCAAGAGTGCGGGGCCTAGTAATGGCACGCAATTATGGACATCAATTGGCGTTGACTTGTGGCCTAGATCACGCTGATGGTGATGCGGTGATTACAATGGATGGGGATATGCAACATCCACCAGAAATGCTGCCACTATTAATCAGTAAGTGGGAAGAGGGAATTGAGGTTGTACAAACCATAAGGGTGAGTACCGAAGGCGTTTCCTGGTTTAAAAACTTTACTTCTAGTATATTCTATAAATTAATAAATTGGATGTCGCAAGTGCACATTCAAGAAGGTGGTTCTGATTTTAGACTGCTAGATAAAAAAGTCGTGCAGAGTTTTCGACTTTTTAAAGAACGGGCACGATTTATTCGTGGTATGATTGGTGCTATTGGCTATCGACAAATATTAATATCTTTTACAGCGCCTAAGCGTCATGCGGGGACGTCAAAGTTCTCCTTGAAAAAAATGATTCATTTTGCCCTTGATGGCATTACTGCTTATTCTCAATTGCCCTTGCGTTTTGCGTTCTATATCGGTTTACTATTTGCGGTAATTAGCTTTGGTGTGACGGCACAAGTTGTGTATATTAAATTATTTACACTAGAGGCTGTACCAGGCTGGGCAACCATTACTGCTAGTATTTTACTATTAGGTGGACTGCAATTAC
>Ga0224518_1000051_pt1 | contig 22670 bp, 20 predicted proteins | sample IRBST25metaG_FD_179891 | JGI IMG/M metagenome (GOLD analysis project Ga0224518, IMG submission 179891) | Peat soil microbial communities from Stordalen Mire, Sweden - IR.B.S.T-25 | ecosystem: Environmental > Terrestrial > Soil > Wetlands > Peat | place: Sweden: Norrbotten County, Stordalen Mire...
ACGATTCGGTAATGTGCTCGGGAGTCGCGGCAGCGTTATTCCGTTATTTAAAAAGCAGATTGCCAAGGGGGGACCGATTACCATTACTCATCCTGAGATGCAACGCTACTTTATGACTATACCCGAGGCTTCGCATTTAGTATTGCAGGCCAGTGCTCTTGCAAATGGCGGTGAGGTCTTTGTGCTTGATATGGGTAAACCCGTTAGAATTTTCGAGATGGCCTGTGATCTTATTGAGCTGTCTGGGCTTGTGCCTGATAAAGATATTAAAATCAAGTTTACGGGGCTTCGTCCAGGAGAAAAGCTATTTGAAGAGTTGTTGACGGCAGAAGAGGGTACAACGTCTACCAAGCATGAAAAAATATTTGTGGCTAATTTGAAGGCGGTGGATGAAGAACAATTACAGCAAGGATTGATTGCTTTACAATCGGTAAGACAGCCGGATGAAATTATCCAAAGAATAGGCAAGTTGGTACCAACATATCAAAGTTACAGCATGAAAGAGTGTGCGGCCGCGACTACCAGTACAAGTGTATTGGCTAGTGAAGTGGAAAGATACAATGAACCTAGTATTCAATATTAAATAGTCGCCAGCTGACGATACTCATAGCGCGCGTGATAATTTGCTTGATTAATACCGAAAATCGACTCAAGCAATGGTGTGATATGAACAAGAATATATAAAAGGAAGCCTTCGAAACTAATTGGATTGCGCCACTTGGAATTAATGTTTAATCGTCAGAGTGAATTTAGAGTCCAGCGCTCTTTTAAAGAGGGGCGACTGGGGATGAATGAGAAGATATTTATGATGTATAAATTCAGAAAAATGCAGACGAAAGAGACGATAGCGAAAATCTGTTATCTGAGAAAATACGGTTGACGAGGTTCGGTAAGATGTTATGCTCCACATCTTTAGACGAGATACCGAAGTTTATCAATATTTTTAAAGGGGATATGAGCGCTGGCGATTGGAAAGGGATACGTCTCGGAATCCTTTAATATCAATGGTCCTGGGGTTTCGGATAAATTCTATTAAGATTATTGACCGAGAATTGAAAGATTAAAAACATAACTGTTGGTTTTCTGAGGGGCATGTATTTTCAATGTCCCCTTTATATCACCAGGGTCAAGTTAGACCGTAAATAAAAAAATAAGTTTGGCAGCTAAGCAAAGTAAGCTAATGGCAAAGTAGGCTTAGAAAAATGGGATAGACATATATGATTAAGGAGCGAAATGTAGTGAAAACTGATATTGCACCTAGCAACAAAAGAATTTATCTCTCATCACCGCATATGAGCGATGAAGGGTACGAGCAACAGTACATACAAGAAGCTTTTGACACGAATTGGATAGCACCACTAGGAAAAAATGTTGATGAATTTGAGAATGAGCTAGCTACTAAGGTAGGAGCTAAAGCAGCTGCTGCATTAGTAGCGGGAACTACTGCTATTCATATGGCTTTAAAGGCCGCTGGAATTTCAAAAGGAGATGTGGTGTTTTGCCCATCCTTAACTTTTTCAGCTACAGCGAATCCTATAGTATACGAAAATGCAACGCCTGTTTTTATTGACTCAGATGAGGAAACTTGGAACATGAGTCCAGTTGCATTGGAGAAGGCGTTCCAGAAATATGGGGAACGAGTTAAGGCTGTTATCGTGGTTCATCTCTATGGTTTATCAGCAGATCTAGATAAGATATTGGAAATATGTGATAAGTACAATGTTCCATTGATCGAAGACTCTGCGGAGTCATTAGGTACACGATATAAAGGAAAATACACAGGTACGTTTGGCAAGTATGGGGTCTTTAGCTTCAACGGCAATAAAATCATCACAACATCCGGTGGCGGAATGCTTGTAGCAAATGATATTGAATCCTCAGAGGAGAGGATTGCTAAAGTAAGGTTTTGGGCTACTCAGAGTAGAGATGTAGCCAGATGGTACCAGCACAGTGAACTCGGTTACAACTACCGTATGTCTAATATCGTAGCAGGCATTGGTAGAGGGCAACTTAAAGTTTTGGACAAGAGGGTTGAGAAGAAGAGAGATATATTTGAGTTTTATAAGAGAGAACTAGAGCGATTAAACGGAGTTGCAATGATGCCTAGCAATGGTTGGAACCAACCCAACTATTGGCTTTCTTGTATTACGTTGAGTGGGTCTGTAAAACCCCTTGATATTATGCTAGCGTTGGAAAAGGAAAACATCGAATCACGTCCTATCTGGAAACCAATGCACCTTCAACCTTACTATAGTGAGTGTGATTTTATTAGTCAGTGTGCAAGTGGCAGTGTGAGTGAGAAGCTTTTTGAGAGTGGTATATGTCTTCCAAGTGATACTAAGATGACTGAAAATGACTTGGCTAGGATAGTCAAGATAATTAAGAGGTTGTGGAGATAGGAATGCAGGCAGAAGTGAACCAAGAAAATAAACTATATAATAAACCAGGAGTAATGCCGCTTGTCAAGTCAGGTCCTTACAAAAAGTACTTCAAAAGATTAGTAGACATCTGCTGCTCGTTGCTTACAATTATAATCCTCAGTCCAGTGCTTATTATCACGGCTACCCTAGTTAGAGCAAAGCTTGGTAGTCCTATTATCTTCAAGCAGAAGCGACCTGGGCTTAACGAGAAGATTTTCATACTATGCAAGTTCAGGACAATGACAGATGAAAGGGATGAGAATGGAGAGTTCTTGCCAGATAGTGTTCGTCTTACAAAGTTTGGTAGACTACTAAGATCTACATCTTTAGATGAATTGCCAGAGTTATGGAATATCCTAAAAGGAGATATGTCAGTAATTGGACCTAGACCATTAGCGGTACAATATCTTTCTTACTACAATGACTTTGAAAAGCAAAGGCATTATGTTAGACCGGGATTATCAGGGCTAGCACAAGTTCATGGAAGAAATACATCAGTGTGGGATCAGCGTTTTGCTTATGATGTTGAGTATGTAAACTCAATAAACTTTCTAGGTGATGTGGAGATTGTTTTTGAAACAATAATAAAAATAGTAAAAAGGGAAGATATTGGTGAGCGCGGCGTAGATGCACCAACTGATTTTGATAAATATAGGGAGCAACAATTGAAGATGAGAGGGGAATAATAGTGAACATTATTGGTGAAAAAGTAAAACTAAGAGCTATAGAACTATCCGATAGAGAAGTACTTTTAGACATCATCAACGATGGACAAATTGAGCATCTTCTTGGGGGATGGTCATTCCCGGTTTCTGAATTAGCTCAGGAGGAATGGATAAAGGCTATAAAGCCCAATATTCATATTTTGCGTTGTATGGCTATAGACAAAGAAGAAAATAAAGTGATTGGAACAGTTATAGTATCGGACATTGACTATAAAAATGGCACCGCTGAGATACATATTAAACTTGGCGCGAGTTATCACAGAAAAGGATATGGGACTGACATTGTTAAAGCCATTGTGAAATATGCATTTGAAGAATTAAGGCTTCACTGTATTTGTGCTCATATTAATGAATATAATGTGGCGTCACAAAAGGTATTTGAAAGATGCGGATTTGAAAAAGAAGGGGTTATGAGAGATAGGATATTCAAAAGTGACAACTATCATAGTGTCTTTTCATATTCAATATTAAATACTCGTGAGGTTTAAAATGGAAATAGGCAGTGAATTTTGGACTGAAAGCATATCAGGGACTGAATATAAAGATCAAATGCCGGAGTGGGTTAATAAGTTTGGAAATACAATATTAACCCACTCCGGCAGAGGCGCAATATCGCTTATGCTAAAGGAAGTGGAAGCCAAAGTAAAAACTATTTTATTGCCAGCTTATATTTGTGATTCTGTAATACTACCTTTTATTGAGCAAGGATACAAGTGTTACTTTTACGACATCGGTAACAACTTGACACCAAGTTTGAAGAGAATAGAGGCCTATGATAGCATAGGAATTTTCCTGCATATGGGGTACTATGGCTTCTCTACTAATAATAGTCTTTCAGATGTAGTTAAGTTATTTAAAGCTAACTCTACGATAATTGTTGAGGATATTACACATACGGTTTTATCCGATTATAGGAGATTTAATGAGAATGACTACTATGTGGCAAGTTTAAGAAAATGGATGGGATTACCAAGCGGAGGATTTATAGCATCCAAAAAGTTAATAAGTTGTCGTCCAAAGCGTAATGACACCTTTGCAGATATAAGAAAAGAGGCTCTTCAGGTAAAGGCACGTTATATGAATGGTAATGATAAACGCTTAAAGAAACAGTATTTAGACTTATTTACAAAGGCAGAAAAATTCTTAGAAAACGATTTGGCTCCTTACGATATAGATGCTCTATCGAAGGAATTAATAAGTGCCTTGGATGTAAAAAAGCTCATAGAAAAAAGGCAATTCAATTTTAAGTTACTAGCAGACGGCTTAAAGGGGCTTGAGTATATAGAACCGGTCTTTGATGGTCTTCCAGAAAATATATGCCCACTATCTTTTCCGGTGTATATCAAGGAAAAGAGAAATGCAATAAGACAGAAACTCATAGAGCAGAAGATATATTGTCCGATACATTGGCCTGTACCGGAGCAGATAGATGATTTAAAGAATACAGGAAAGATATATAGCACAGCGCTTTCCATCCCATGTGACCAGAGATATGGTGCAAGTGATATGGAGAGAGTGGTAGAGGCGATACAAGGGCTGAAAATACATACCAGTGGCTAAGAGGAAGTGAGTTTATGTTATCAGTAATTCCAATAGATGAAGCAGAGAAATGGGATGCTATAGTACATAGTTTTAAAGAATACGATGCTTATTATCTGTCGGGGTATTCAAAGGCATTCCAACTGCATGGAGATGGTAAGCCACATGTATTCTACTATGACGATGGCAAGATGAGAGCTATGAATGTTGTAATGAAAAGGGACGTAGGGCAGGATGAGAAGTTCGTTGGTAAGATTCCCAAAGATACATATTTTGATTTGGCAACCCCTTATGGTTATGGGGGGTTTTTAGTGGAAGGGGAAATTACAGAGAACAGATTAAAACTATTGGACAAGGAATACAGCACATTTTGCAAAGATAGTGGTATCATCAGTGAATTTGTCAGGTTCCAACCAATGTTGCGAAATAGTAAAGCATTGGGGGATGTCTATGACATTATGAATTTGAGTAAAACCATTTCAATTGCCTTAGATTCAAGAGAGCAAATTTGGAATAACTTGAATAGTAAGAATCGGAATATGGTGAGGAAAGCTCAGAAGTCTAGCGTTAAAATCTACTGGGGACGTAACGCAGAGCTATATGAAGAGTTCGTCCAAATGTATAATGCTACGATGGATAAGGATAATGCTTCATACTATTACTATTTCGGAGATGAATTTTATAATAGCATACTGAATGATTTTAAATATAACGCGCTTATGTTTTACGCAGTATACCAAAGTGAAAAAATTGCAATGTCCATCATACTGTTTGCCAATAAGCAGATACATTACCATCTATCAGCTTCTAGTAGAGAATATCAGCATCTAGCCCCTACCAATCTGCTATTATATGAAGTGGCTTGTTGGGGCAGTGAGAATGGATATAAGACATTCCATCTGGGTGGAGGAGTAGGAAGTAGCGAGGACAGCCTATACAAATTTAAAAGTAGTTTTAATAGAAATTCTGATAATACATTTGCGATAGGCAGAAAGATATTTGATAAAGGGAAATATAAAGAACTGATTGAAATCAGGAAAGTTGATGGAGGAATTGATACAAATTCAAATTTTTTTCCGCAATATAGAGCTGAATTCATTATTAGTGGTATGGGAGACAGGGTGCTGTAGTGGTTAAGGATATAGGTTGGAACTTATGTTGGGGGTCAGTGAGCATAGCGATGCTAGACGGACGGTTATATCACTTATTGATTTCTTAGTCGACAGGGCAAATGTCAAATGCGTATATTGCTAACGCTCTATATTTTATTGTAAAGGTCCAATTGATACAATTCTGACGGTCGTAGTCATGTTCAGCTTATATTGTTTAGTCACTATCGTAATCGCGCGACTTACGGTGTCTATGTGAATAATTATTTGGCTACTGATAAAAAATTCGTTTAGAAAGAGAACCGATTCTCAAAGGTTGTAGATAATATTTATATAAATGTAAAAAATTAATATTAGATGAACTTAATACTATTATACGAGGAGAATATTTTATGAAAAAGGTTCCAATTGTAGCAGAAAACAATAAGGGGCTGAAGAATTAAAAATGAAAATATTATATATTACAACGATATCGAATACAGTAAACGCATTTTTAATTCCACATATTAAGTGGTTAATCGAGCAAGGACACCGTGTTGATGTTGCTTTTAATATAGTTCAAGAAGTAGCTCCAGAGTTGATTGAATTGGGGTGTGAAGTCCATAATTTAGAATTTCAGAGATCTCCTTTAAATAAGAAAAATTATTCAGCTTATAAAAAACTAAAAATGCTTATACAGAGTGAAAAATATAATCTAGTTCATACACATACTCCAGTTGTTTCTGCTTGTGTAAGACTTACTTGCAGAAAAATTAAGAATGTGAAAGTATTTTACACAGCACATGGTTTTCACTTTTATAAAGGTGCACCATTAATAAATTGGTTAGTATATTATCCAATAGAAAAATTATTATCACGATATACTGATCTACTTATAACTATAAATAAAGAAGACTACAATCGAGCTAAAAAGTCATTTAGAGCAGGAAAAGTTGAATATGTTCCAGGTGTAGGAATTGATACCAAGAAAATCAGTCAGATTGTTGTTAATAGGTCAGAAAAACGTAAAGCGTTAGGTCTATCTGAAAATGCTTTTTTAGTGCTTTCAGTAGGAGAACTTAATAAGAATAAAAATCATGAGATCATTATTAGAACTATAGCAAGGTTAAATAATCCAAATATTTATTATGTGATATGTGGACGAGGGGTATTGGCGGATTATCTGAAAGACTTGATAAAGAAATTGGACTTAGAGAAGCAAGTTAAATTAATGGGTTATCGTACAGATATAGCCGAGATTTGTAAAGTTACAGATATTTTTGCTTTTCCTTCATTTAGAGAAGGATTATCTGTGGCTTTAATGGAGGCTATGGCTTGTGGCTTGCCAATTGTTTGCTCAGACATAAGAGGTAATAGAGATTTAATCGAAAACGAGAAAGACGGTTATTTGGTCAGACCAGAAAATATCGAAGGCTTTACCAATGCGTTTGAAAAACTCTATAGATCTGAAAAATTAAGAGAGAAATTTGGGAAAAAAAATTTAGATGCAGTCAAAAAATATTCTCTTGATAATGTTTTGCCTAAATTGCAGAACATATATCATAATACACTTTAGGAGATTAATACGATGGAAAAATATCTGATTATTCCTTCAAACACAGATTTAAATCGTGGTGATCAAGCGCTTGTCTGGAATACGATGAAATTAGCTCGGCAAGCTGGTTGCGAGGGAACATATTATATGCTAGCAAGTGATAAGAATTCGACCAGGCAATCACAGTCTATCGGTATACATATTCTAAGCCCTATTCTAAAACACCCTAGCAGAAAATTTAAAGCTAAAAATAATTATGAATATAATAAAACATTGATACTGAAATGGGGATTAGTATCAATTGTAGATTTGATTAAGAGTTTATTGATATTGTCACGATTTACACGTATTTTGATATTGCCATTATTATCCAAAGAAGAAAAAAAAACGCTTGATGTTATGAAAGAATGTAAAATCTGCTTTGTAAAAGGTGGCGGTTTTATTCATTCCGCGGGCAAGATAACAGATTTATACACGATTTACTATCAGTTGTTTCATATACAATTAGCTCATAATTTCAATAAACAGGTCTATGTTATGCCAAATTCATTTGGACCTTTCCGTGGATTTTGTGTGAAACCATTGGTTCGAAAAGTCTTGAGAAAGTGCAAATTAGTGACTGTTCGAGAGAGTATTTCAAAAAAAATGCTGGATGAGATTGGTGTAAACAACTACTTATTCCCTGATTTGGGTTTTGCATTAACTAAAGGCCAAAAGGAGTATAACGAGATTTCCGTTTTACGAGAACAGCACCCAAACCGTAAATTAGTGGCTATAACAGTACGACCTTATAGATTTCCAACGAGCAGTGACCCTGTTCAGAAGTATAGAAATTATATTCAAAGTGTGATTACTTTTAGCAAATGGCTTTATTCGAAAAATTATTTTCCGGTATTTGTTGAGCATACTCTTTCTGAAACTACACATGAAAACGATCGAAGTTGTATAGTTGACATAGTATGTAATTTATTGAAGGGTGAATATGCAATTATCGGTGACAAAGATTATACCTGCAGAGATTTAAAAGCGATATATAGTAAATTTGATTATGTTATTGGAACAAGATTCCATTCCGTTATTTTTTCGCTGGCTGAGGGAGTACCATCAATTGCAATTACATATGGTGGAAACAAGGGGCAAGGTATTATGCGTGATATGGGATTATCAGATTATGCAATACCTATGAGTGATTTTAATATTGAGAAAGCAATAATTGCTTTCTCAATATTATGCAAGAATAGAGAAGCAGTTTGTTCAAAACTTGCACAGTGTAACTTAGAGATAGAGAAAACCCATTGTAAGTTGGTTAATATAATAAGGGAAAAGCTAGGATGATATTTGTTCATGGACACACTTTTATTCAAAAAGATGGCAACTATTATACTGGTGGCTTATTAAATAACGCATTATTTGCAAAGTATAAAAATTGATTAGCGTAATAGTCTTTGCAGATGAGCGTTTGACTACTGAAAATGATGATAATGTTATTTATGAACAAAATGCAGCGGATTGTGTACAGCTTATTCTTATGAAAAAGAGCAATAACATATTAACATATTAAAAAACGAAGAGAAAATCGAGTATGCAGTTCCTAAGCGTGGTCATATGCTTTGTCATATTATTTTTTACAGCATTAACAGGAGATACAATATAAAATGGATTAGCTCCGTACAGTGCAACATTATTACTTATTATATTGGTAGTTGCAGGTGTAGTACCTAAATAGATCGCAAGTTGTGAAGTTGTATTATTAAAAATATTGCTGTCAATAATACTTCCCGAAGAATTATTCATGTTTAACAAATAGGCAGATGAACCTGTAATGTTAGAAAATACATTATGCGACACTTTGCAATTTGTAAGTTTGCTAGTTATTCCACCGCCAGCCGATGTGTCAAACGTATTACCGGTAATTTTTGAGGTTGTAAATGAACCTGTAATAAAACTACCAGAAGTACTAGTAATATTTAGAAATTGATTGTCAGTTATTTCGCAATTAGTTGCGCCAGTATAGTTGTAAATTCCTCTAAATACCAAATTTCTAAATATATTATTATGAATTTTAACATCAGTAATAGTTACATCAGAAAATGCAATACCGGTGTAGCTATTGCAGATAATGTTATTTGTAATAATAATAGCCCCATTAGTCCTTGATAATCCTATTGTACTTGTAGAAACAGGACTACCTGTATTTATTCTGTTTCCATTGACGATAACATGGTCAGCAAAAGTTAATCCAATAGCTTTCGAGACATTATTACTAATATTAACCTGGGAAGCATGAGTATTATTTGCAACTGATCCAGTTAGATTAATAGAACTTAAAGATTCTAATGTATTATTTGTTACCTTTATACGGCTACAACCATTGCCACCACCCATGACAATATCACCGCCTGAATTATTTTCAAACAGGCAGTTATTTATTAATACATCAGTAACAGGTAGAGCAGAGCCATCTGGTTCAATATCAATTCCATATTGTGGAGCAGTTCCGTTCGTATTGGAAAATTGTGAGCTGTTAATATAAATTTTAGTACCGTCTACAATAGACATTCCTTGTCTTCGATTGTTGGTAGAGACTACATTATCAAGATGAATATTTGAGCATTGATTTATTGTTGAACCCCAACCAACACAAATACCATCGCCCCAAAAATTTGAAATATTGCAATCTTTAATATAAATATTTTGGCTATCTATAATGTAGATACCCATTCCAAATTCACCATTTGTTCCGTTGTGTGTATCTCGTTCTCCAACTAGATTTCCACCTTGTATTGATACGTCAGTGGCATTTCTGATATTGAAAATAACATAACCAACTTTATCCCCTGTAATCGCTTTTAGTATAGTGTTTGGTGACATAACTATTTTTAGAGGAGAAGTAATTATAATACCTCCATCTACAGTGCCATTGGGGAAAGTATCAGAATCACCTGTAGCCTTGACCATATAAGTACCTTCAGGGATAATTACTGTACCATGAATAGCCATTGCGGCATTAACTGCCGCTTGTATTACTACAGTATCATCTGTAACCCCATCACCTTTAGCGCCAAAATCTTTTACTGATAGAGTACCCATGTTTTGAAAGTTAGTTTTAAATACTGAGAGATCTTTTATATTCCTTGATGTTATGCTTGCCTGATTAGTCGCCACTGCAATATTAGCCAATGCCAACCCACCGCTAGGAAAAGTAGGTGCAATAGAAGAGTTTGCAGGAGAACCAGATGTGTAGGCTATCTTACTACTACAATTAATATAAATCAAATCAACTCTCGATAACGCTGGATTAGTAGCCAATATTGCCAATGTCGCAATCGTAGGTATTATATATTGTAGGCGATTCATCATATGCACTTTATATTCCGCACCCCCTATTTCAAAAACACATTAATTTTTATACAGTGGACTTTCTCTGCAAAATTGCACAATTTCTCTTTGTTTCCCCATAAAAAGGATGTTTGTAATCGACATGCTACCTTTTTGTCTCCTGCATAAAAAGTTATATGCATTACCACGAGAGGTGTGGAATAGGAAATATGTACCATACCTCTACTAGTGGATACAGTTATATCCGAAGTTGATTGAGCTGACACTTGACTCTAATATTATTCCGTAGCCAGTGTACTCTGTATGTTGTAGGAAGGAGGTTCATAATGGAGACTAATACTAGATTGCTTACTTTGTCTGTGAATGCATGGGACAATTCGGTATGTACAGGCAATACTTTTACAAATTTTTTTGGAAAATTTGATAAGAGCGATGTCGCAAATATATTTTGTAGAAATGAAAAACCAGACAACTTAATTTGTGGTAGGTATTTTAAAATTACAGAAAGAGATATTTTTCTAAATATATTTCTAGGTATGGGTGTCGGGTTTGTTTATAAACCGGAAGACGGTTCTGATAACAGTAGCAATAATAATGAATATTCTCATTTTAAGTGGTTTAAACCAACACTCCTCTTATTTTTAAGAGAATGGTTATGGAGCATTGGCTCGTGGAAAAACGAAAGGCTAGATCAGTTTTTATTTGAGTTTAAGCCTGATGTTATTTATATGCATGGTCATATGGGGTATTATATGCATAAGTTATTAGCATATTGCCAAGTAAAAACAGGTGCAAAGGTTGTTTTATTCTTTGGAGATGATATGTATTCATATAAGACTTATAATCCGATGAAGAATCTGTATCAGTTCTTCATGAGAAAGTGGTTGAATAAATCAATTCTAATAGCAGATTTGTTGTATGGGGGCTCAAAACCTTTATGTACAGAATACAACAATATGTTTAATAAAAGGTTTAACTTGCTTTATAAAGGCTGTGATTTAACTGGTAGCATAATTAAAGAAAAATATCATAATCCGATAATTATAACATACACAGGAAACTTAAATTATGGTAGATGGGAAGCTTTAACGAAGTTAGTTAACGAAATTGAGACTGTAAATAAAGAGTCAGTAAAATTCAAGTTAAACATTTTTACACAAACACAGTTAAGAGATTCGATTAGTAAGGCATTGAATCGTGGGGAAAGTTCCAAAGTATTTGGGAAAATTTCCTATGAGAAAGTAAAATCGGTTTTAAGTAACTCAGATATAGTATTACACGTTGAATCATTTTCGAAGGAGCAAAGGAAAATAACTAGACTATCCTTTTCAACTAAAATTATTGATTGTATGCAATCTGGAAGTTGCATAATGGCAATAGGACCAAAAGATGTTGCGTCTATACAATATTTAATTGAAACAAACTCAGCATTAGTGGTAACAGAAAAAAATGGAATAAGAATGTTGTTAAGTAATATACTCGAAAATAAAAGCTGCATTGTGGAATATGCAATAAAAATGAATAAATATGCGAAGATACATCACGATATTAATTTAGTGCAACGTGAAGTCCTAAAAAATATTATGAGCATAATACCGTAATTAAAGGTTTTACCAAGATTAGTTTAGCGGGGTAGTCGGTTAGCTCCACCTCATTTATGGAAATGCAGATATTACAAGGGTTTAGCGGCATACTTAATATCCACGGTTATTATTCTTATTCTGTTCAAGCCTCTCCAACACTGGACTTATGGGACTTGCCGCCAATGGCAATTGGAGCTAACCGACTACCCCATTTAGTTTATATGTATCCTCCCTGGTGTTGATGCTATGAATTAGCTATAGTGTGGCGATGCTAAAATATATAGCATTTGTTAGAGGAGTGAAAGATATGAAAGTTGTACAGATTAACTCTGTTTGTGGTACAGGCAGTACCGGGCGTATTGCAACAGACATAAGCAAGATCATGACGGAGAATGAGATTGAAAATTATATACTGTATGGAGTTGGTCTTTCTGATTATCCACTTGGAATAAAAATTGGCAATAATTTTAATATCAGAACACACCAATTGCATACGCGCTTGTTAGGATGGCACGGTTATGCTTCTCATCTAGCAACAAGGCAACTTATAAGGGAACTAGAACGCATAAACCCTGATATAATTCACTTGCATAATATTCATGGATTTTATTTGAATATTGAGATACTGTTTCGGTATTTAGCTGTATTCGACAAGCCCGTAGTTTGGACATTGCATGATTGCTGGGCATTTACAGGACATTGCGCATACTTCGATTATGCCCAATGTGACAAATGGAGAATTGGCTGTGGTGCATGTCCCCAAAAAAAATCGTATCCTGTGAGCTGGTTATTTGATCATTCACTGGAATCGTGGAAAAGGAAACGTGAGCTATTCACAATCGTAAGAAATATGCACATTGTTACTCCTTCACAATGGTTGGCGGATTTAGTAAAGCATTCTTTTTTGAAAGATTATCCTGTGGAAGTAATTCATAATGGGATTGATTTAGATGTTTTTCAACCAACAGATAGCAGTTTTAGAGAAAAAAATACTTTACAGGATAAGTTTATAATTTTAGGTGTTGCAAGTTCTTGGGGTAGGAGAAAGGGGTTATCATATTTTCTTCAACTAGCGAACGATTTGGATGAAAAATTTAGAATTGTGCTAGTTGGTCTAACCCATAAACAGAAAGCAAATTTGCCTCAGAGCATTATTGGCGTTACACGAACCAATAATGTCAAAGAACTTGCAGAGTTGTATTCAGCAGCCGATGTGTTTGTAAATCCCACATTGGAAGACAATTTTCCTACGGTAAATCTTGAAGCACTTGCATGCGGGACGCCAGTAATAACTTTTAATACCGGTGGTAGTCCTGAGGCTTTAGATGATGCTTGCGGTATAGGGGTTGATAAAGGAAATGTTGATGAATTAGTTGCTGCTATAATAAACATTAGCAATCATGGTATATTGCAACAGTCTTGTATTTCACGTGTAAATAAATTTGATAAACAGGCAAAATTTATGGCGTATATCGATTTATATAATCAGGAGGAAGTGAAAAGTTGATTATTTGGCTATCTTTAGTACTATTTCTACTGATTCTTAAAATATTTATGGGAAATTTACGTGAGAAGAGAAAGCAAAAAAACTTTCTTATTATTTCAGGAACAATGATTGCACTAATTATGGGTTTACGTTATCCAGATTACGAAGTCGTTTATGATTTAAGATTATATTATGATTTTTATAACCAAATAATAAACACTACTTCATGGACAGAAATATTTTTAATATCTAGGTTTGAGCCTGGCTATGTTATTTTAAATAAATTATTGGCTACTATCGTACCATGGGCACAGTTTATTTTAATTTTTGAAGCTGTATTTTGTGTGTATTGTGTTTCAAGGTTTATATATAAAAACTCAGAGTATCCTTTTCAAGCTATATTGTTTTATATTTGCCTCGGGACAATGGGATTCCAGTTAACAGCATTTCGGCAGGCTTTTGCTATGAGTATATGTCTGTTAAGCGTTGAATTTATTAAAGAAAAAAAAATATTTCGATTTCTATTGACTGTATTGTTGGCAATGAGCTTTCATAAGACGGCATTAGTCTTTTTCCCCTTTTATTTTATAGCAAATAGGAAACCAAATTGGAAAAACAATTTGGCTAATATTATTGCAATGGTTATATGTATATCTTTTGCACAAATTTTTACGAATATCGGTAATGAGGTATTTGATATGCAATATGGAGACTATATAGGTAATCAGTTAGGTGGATTAATTCCGATTTTAATATATATACTTACGATTATTCCTTCATCAATTTTTGCTAATGAAAGTAAAAATAATATAGCATTTAATATGACAGGAATTGGATTAACTATTTATTTGATGCGTTATATAACATTAGCGTTGGAAAGAATAAGTTTTTTTTATGCTCCAAGTATCATTATCCAGTTGCCTAATGCGATTAATTCGGAAAAAAACAAAGGAACTAAGGCAATATTTAATTTTCTGTCTATTGTTTTAGCTATTGCTTTGTTTATATATAGATTGGCAGATGCTGACTATGCGGATTATATATTTTTTTGGCAGTAATGAATAAACTAATGCCAAATGAGTAGTAGAATATACATTACCGAAGGATTAATTTACTGGAGGGATGGCCTCCAAATGCTGGAACAATGACTTGTTATATTAGACCTCATTATCCAGGAAACTACACTTTTGGGGAGGAGTATATGAAAATAACATTCTATTCTAATTTTTTAAACCATCATCAATTGCCATTTTGTAAAGCTATGGTCGAGTTAATTGGAGAAAGATTCACATTTGTGGCAACAGAGCCAATTTCGGCTGAGCGAGTAGCAATGGGTTATGTTGATATGAATAAGGCTTATCCATTTATATTGCGAACATATGACAGTGAGGCAGAATACGAAAAGGCAAGGAATTTGGCTCGAACAAGCGATGTTATAATTTTAGGTTCCGCACCTAATGAGTTTGTTGATATTCGTATGCAGAATAATCGCCTAACCTTTAGATATTCAGAACGGTTGTTTAAAAAGGGTACATATCGCCGATTTATACCACCAACTCGCAAAAAGATTAATGCTTCATTTACAAAATATCGCAACAAAAATCTCTATACAATGTGTGCAAGTGCATATACCTCTTCTGATTTAGAACTTTGCGGCTTCAATCCTGAAAAGTGCATTGAATGGGGATATTTTCCGGAATTAAAGGAATATGATATTGAAAAACTTATAAAAAGCAAGCATGGAGAGTGTATAAAAGTTTTATGGGTTGGAAGGTTTATAGGTCTTAAGCACCCAGAACTCGCCCTTCTTGTTGCGCAAAGATTAGACAGAGAAGATATTAATTTCCATCTAAAAATGATAGGAAATGGCAAAGACTTCGAAAAAAGCAAAAGAATGGCTGACAATATGGGTTTGAAGCATCCGGTTGAATTTTTAGGAGCAATGGCACCGTCTGAGGTGCGCAGGCATATGGAAGAAGCCAATATATATTTGCTTACGAGTGATTTTAATGAGGGATGGGGTGCTGTGCTTAATGAATCAATGAATAGTGGGTGTGCAGTTGTGGCAAGCCATGCCATTGGTGCTGTTCCTTTTTTAATCAAACATAGAGAGAATGGGCTAATATATGAAAATGGTAACACCAATGACTTATGTGACAAAGTGATGATATTTGCAAGAGATTTAAGTCTCAGTGAGAAAATGGGGAAAAATGCTTATTATACCTTGAAAAATACATGGAATGCCAAGGTGGCTGCGGAAAGACTCTTGAAGTTGGCAGATGGCCTGTTATCCGGCAATCAAATCAAATTTGCAACGGGTCCTTGCAGTAGAGCAAATATTATTAAAAACAATTGGTTTTGTGGAGAGGAACAATAAATAACTTTATAAAGAAGGAGTGCATTTTTTTGTTTCAATAACATCTTTTGCGGAACTAACCTTCATTATTGGGGTATTAAAAGAAACTTTTAAATTGGACGGGCATGAATTTTGGTAGGGGGACAAAAATTGTAGCCCCTAATATATGGAGACTTGGTGGTTGGAGAGAATACATAGGTTGGGGCAGGATTGATATTCACGGTAACGGTTTTGTTATAATCGGTAGTAATTGTGATGTCGCAGCACCTGATGTAACTCTCTGACAGGATCGCATGAAATAGGAGATGCTGAAAGAAGCGGTGAGAGGGGGCTGAAATTTCGAATAACAGTTAATGATGGAACTTGGGTTGGAACTCGATCAACATGGTGGGTGATATAGAGAGCGGAAAAGGCTGTGCGCTAGGAGCTTGTGCTTTAGTAAACAAGTCGTGTGTGGATAATCTTCTTATAGCAGGTGTGCCATCAAAAAAAGCGCTTGCAATATTGATTGGATTAGAGGTGTTAGATGACCAGAGAAAAAAATAGCGAAGTAGTCTCATCAAAACAAATTAAGCAGGGAGCAATAATGTCATATGTAGCTATTTTCTTCAATATAGCTGCAGGGCTGATTTATACACCTTGGATGGTTCGGCAGATAGGACAATCGGATTATGGACTGTATTCATTGGCATTAACACTCATAAGCTTTTTTACCATTGATTTTGGTCTTGGTGAAGCTGTATCACGTTTTCTTTCAAAATATAATGCTGAGAATGATAATAGCAAAAAAAAAGATTTCTTGGGCATAACTTTTAAAATCTATATTATTATTGATTTAGTAATATTCCTAGTATTAGTAGTAGCTTTTATTTTTGCCGATGTCATCTATGCAGAATTAACTTCGGCAGAGTTATTAAAATTTCGTGTAGTATTTTGTATAGCTGCCTTATATAGCATGGCTTCATTTCCATTTATGCCATTGAACGGTATCCTTATTTCAAATGAAAGATTTGTCTTTCAAAAATTTGCTGACTTTATCAATAAAATACTTACTGTTGTAACAATGGTTGTAGTTTTACTTTTGGGGTATAGACTATACTCGTTAGTCATTGTAAATGCAATTACAGGAACTATAACAATAGTTTTTAAACTTTGGTATATATACAAAAACAGACTAATGAAAATTAATTTTAAATCGAAAGATAAGATACTGATACGAGAAATATTTAGTTTTTCGATTTGGACTGGGATTATCGCAGTTGCCCAGAGATTTGTATTAAATATTACGCCTACAGTATTAGCTGCTTTTGCTGGGAGTATACAAATATCATTGTTTTCGATAGCTATGACCATGGAAGGATATACTTGGACATTTGCCAATGCGTTGAATGGTCTATTCTTGCCCAAAGTGACACGAATGATTATTAAGAATGATAATCCAAATGAAGTTGAAAATTTCATGATTAGAGTGGGAAGAATACAGCTTGTTTTAGTTGGATTATTAATTGTAGGGTTCTTGACGATGGGTAAGGAATTTATGCTGTTATGGATGGGCGGAAATTTTTCGGATTCCTATTACGTGACGTTGCTTCTTATCGCGCCTTGCATCATTACACTTACTCAGCAAATTGGTAATACTGCACTTGTAGCTGTTAATGAGATTAAATATAGAGCATTTTGCTCTTGTACCGTTGCTAGTATAAGTATTATTCTTTCCATACTGTTTTCGCAACGTTGGGGAGCAATCGGCGCGGGTTTTGCAATACTTATTGGAAATATTATTGGTCTAATTATTGGAATGAACCTTGTGTATTATAATGTTCTAAAAATCAATATATTTCATTTTTTCAGGGAATGTCATATAAAAATGTGTATCCCTTTGCTTATTACGAGTTGCATAGGGCTTTTGTTACAATATACCTTCCCCGTTGAAAACTTGTTTTTATTTATGATAAAATCCTGTATATTCGGTCTTATTTATTTACTAATTATGTGGATTTTAGCACTCAATAAATATGAGAAGAACTTATTTATAGAGATAGTAGAAAAGGCGTTTCAGCTATGTAGGCGAAATATTAATGTTTAAATACACAACATTAATAGATGGAGGCACTGATAGTTTCGAACATGCTGTCTTAGACTGTGCATATATTCTCCCGCGGTAGAAACGAGTAAAACGATATCATAAATGTAGATAGGAGAAATACATTATGTTTACAAATAAAACTTTATTGATCACAGGTGGTACCGGTTCTTTCGGCAATGCAGTGCTCGACCGTTATCTAAATACTGATATTGGAGAAATCCGTATCTTCTCACGCGATGAGAAGAAGCAGGATGATATGCGAAAGCTTTATAAAAATGATAAAATCAAATTCTACATTGGTGATGTGAGAGATTTGCAGTCCATCAAAAACGCGATACATGGGGTAGACTATATTTTCCATGCGGCGGCACTTAAACAGGTACCATCATGCGAGTTTTTCCCCTTGGAAGCAGTTAAAACGAATGTACTTGGTACAGATAATGTTTTGACGGCAGGAATAGAATGTGGTGTCAAAAAAGTTATTTGTTTATCCACTGATAAGGCAGCTTATCCGATTAATGCTATGGGTATCTCCAAGGCCATGATGGAAAAAGTTTTTGTCGCTAAGTCAAAGAAGGTAGATCCAGATAAAACCCTTATTTGCGGTACTCGCTATGGAAATGTGATGGCGTCAAGAGGTTCGGTGATTCCTTTGTTTATTGAACAGATTAAAAGGGGACAATCTTTAACCGTAACTGATCGCAGTATGACTCGATTTTTAATGAATCTTGAAGATGCAGTGGAGCTTGTTGTATTCGCCTTTCAAAACGCGGAGGCAGGAGATATCATGGTGCAAAAATCACCGGCTTCAACGATCAGTGACTTAGCTCAGGCAGTAAAAGAGTTGTTTCATGCAAATAATAAAATAAAGGTAATAGGTACACGTCATGGGGAAAAGCAATATGAAACCCTCCTCACTAGAGAGGAGTATGTGATCGCTTCTGACATGGTTGGATTCTATCGAGTGCCTGCTGATAAAAGAGATCTTAATTATGACAAATATTTTATAGAAGGTAATCAAAAGTTATCAATTGGAGAAGAGTATACCTCTAATAATACAGAAAGGCTGAATATAGAGCAGATTAAAGAGAAACTAATGTCACTTGACTACGTACAAGAAGAGCTGAAAGGCTGGGATAAATCATGAATATACTTGTAACTGGTGCAAGAGGTTTTATCGGGAAAAATCTTATTGCTGAACTAAAAAACCAAAAATATACTGATATCCTTGCGTATGATTTAGATACAGATCCATCTTTATTGGACAGTTACTGCCAAAAGGCTGATTTTGTATTTCATCTTGCAGGTGTAAATCGTCCAAAGGACCAGTCTGATTTTATGACGGGTAACTTTGGCTTTACCTCAACCTTGTTGGATACCCTGAAAAAATATCATAATGCTTGTCCAGTTATGATTTCATCGTCAACTCAAGCAACCCTTGATAATCCTTACGGAAGAAGCAAAAAAGCTGGAGAAGACTTGATGGTTGTCTATGGCAAGGAAGTAGGAGCAAAGATATTAATCTACCGATTTCCTAATGTGTTTGGTAAGTGGTGTAGACCTAATTATAATAGCGCAGTTGCAACATTTTGCAATAACATTGCCAATAACCTGCCCATTACTATAAACGAAAGGGATGTGGTAATGAATTTAGTTTATATAGATGATGTGGTCGAGGAACTTATAAATGCTTTAAAAGGTAAAGAAAGTTTTGATGGGAACCTCTGCAAAGTATCAGTCATTCATACCATTACCCTTGGTGAGATAGTTGATTTACTCTATTCATTTAAGAATAGTCGTGAAGAACGTTCTATTCCTAATTTGGCGGATGGGTTTACAAAGAAATTATACAGCACATATTTGAGCTATTTACCGCAGGATCAATTCAGCTACCCCTTGAAAATGAATGTAGATAATAGGGGATCTTTTACGGAGTTTATAAAGACTCTGGATAGAGGACAAGTATCCGTTAATATATCTAAACCTGGAATTATGAAAGGTAACCATTGGCATCATAGTAAGAATGAAAAGTTTCTCGTGGTTAGTGGCAAGGGGGTTATACGTTTTCGTAAATTAGATTCAGATGAAGTTATGGATTACTACGTTAGTGGTGAGAAACTTGAAGTCGTAGATATTCCAACTGGTTATACGCATAACATCCAGAATCTTGATAATACCGACATGGTGACTATAATGTGGGCGAATGAAGTTTTTAATCCGGATAAGCCGGATACTTACTACTTAGAGGTGTAATCATGGGTGATACAGAAATAAAAAAGCTCAAACTAATGACTATCCTAGGTACGAGACCAGAGATAATTCGACTGTCTGAGGTTATTAAGAAATGTGATAAATACTTTGATCATATTCTTGTACATACAGGCCAGAACTGGGACTATACACTTAACCAGATTTTTTTTGAGGATTTGGGGTTGAGGGCACCTGATTATTATTTGGAGGCAGTTGGTAAAGACTTAGGCGAAACCATTGGAAATATTATATCAAAAAGCTATAAGGTTCTTTCAGAAGTAAAGCCGGATGCGCTTTTAGTATTAGGTGATACTAATTCAGCTTTGTCTGCGATATCAGCAAAGAGATTGAAAGTGCCAATTTTTCATATGGAAGCTGGAAACCGATGCTTTGATGAGAACTTGCCGGAAGAAACTAACCGCAGAATTGTTGATCACATAGCAGATGTAAATTTATGCTACAGCGAACATGCTAGACGATATTTAAACTATGAGGGCATTGCTAAAGAGCGCACTTATGTGACAGGTTCTCCTATGGCCGAAGTGTTGACAACCAATATTGATAAAATTAAAAACAGTGAAGTGCTTGAAAATTTGAATTTGGAAAAGGGCAAATATATTTTGCTTTCTGCTCATCGTGAAGAAAATATAGACATTGAAGAGAACTTTTTTGCTTTGATGAACGCAGTCAACGCCATGGCAGAACATTATAAGATCCCTATTATTTATAGCACACATCCTCGCAGTGCGAAGTTCATTGAACAAAGAAATTTCAAGTTTCACCCTAATGTCCGAAGTTTAAAGCCATTCGGATTTTCTGATTATAATAATTTGCAGCTAAATGCATTTTGTGTAGTATCTGATAGTGGGACTATACCTGAAGAAGCATCCTATTTTAAATTTCCTGCTGTATCGGTCCGAACCAGTACAGAACGACCAGAATCTATGGATAAAGGTAATTTCATTATTGGAAGTATCACCACAGAGCATGTACTACAGGCAGTTGATCTTGCTATTTCTATGTATAGAAATGGTGACTTGGGTGTTACAACTCCTGACTATGCAGATGAAAATGTAAGCATGAAAGTAGTAAAAGTTATTCAGAGCTACACGGGGATTGTTAATAGGATGGTTTGGAGGAAGTAACCCGCGCTGCTTTTTCCCTTTAGCATATTTCTTTTAAGTCTCTACGTGCAACTATCTTGACAAATACCGAAAGGAAAAGAGAAAATTTATGTTTGATGGAGTAACTAAACTTATCTTTAATAGCAACTATCCGATTTAGTTATTTATTTATTTACTTATTCCCATTTTAATGTTTTATAAAGTAGAATTACATAATTTAAATTACAATTTTTTACAAAAAAACTAATACAGATATATTAAAAGGATTGTCTATTTTGGTAATAATTTTCACACATATAAGTCAAAGGATGCTTGTACCAAGGTTAATGTTACCATTTCGGTATTTTGGTTATTTAGGGGTTAGTAATTTCTTTTTTTTATCAGGTTATGGGCTAAATATTTCTAGTCTGCGTAATTTTGATAAAGATTTTTTTTCGAAAAGAATAAGTAGACCTGAATTATTCACGTAAATCATAAAAACTGGCAAAATGCCAGTAAAATTAACCATCACACAAGTTATCGTCTTTCACCCAATAGGTGAAGATAAAAAAATATACAAAAAGAGTCTCAACTTTGTTAAAATGTATTCACCACAAAGACAAACAACAAAGGAGAGACTCCAATGTCTATTTTAGCGAATTTACATTTACAAAGCAATATTAAAATCAATTTCAATGGCGGTAATTTATCTTCTGATACAGGACTCTTGCTTATTCATGAGTTTATAAATGAAAATCCTAATCCCCCAGCTATGCTGGGGCGAATAGAGTAAGCGGAAGCGTTACTGCGAGTGAATTTAAAAACCTCCTATGTTAGTATGATAATGGTGTCGCAAGCCAATATCAAAAACATAGGAGGTTGTCCAAATGAACAGCTCAAGTTTATCACATACAAAATGGAAATGCGGCGTCCCCCGTTGTGTAGACACATAAAATCAACGGATTACTCACTATTTCATAGAATAGCTTAAATTTTTAAAATAATGCTTAAGCAGTGATTCTTCCTAAATAATATTCTTCAGGCGTAAGGTAACGATTGGACGCATGTAAACGCTGTCTGTTATAAAAAATTTCAACATACTCGAATACCACTGATTTGGCTTCAGCTCTTGTTTTAAAC
>Ga0224518_1000052_pt1 | contig 22110 bp, 18 predicted proteins | sample IRBST25metaG_FD_179891 | JGI IMG/M metagenome (GOLD analysis project Ga0224518, IMG submission 179891) | Peat soil microbial communities from Stordalen Mire, Sweden - IR.B.S.T-25 | ecosystem: Environmental > Terrestrial > Soil > Wetlands > Peat | place: Sweden: Norrbotten County, Stordalen Mire...
CATTTAAAGCTAGCGTAGCCGTCCACATCAGATTTGCACGTACATTATAATTTTCTGGATCTTGCAATGCCGTAGGACCTTCTTCCACTAATGTCAACAGCAGTCCTTCTGAGAATCGATCCTGTACCCTTCCGTTTGCTGGATAAGTCATATATTGCTCCATTACATGAACGAAAGCATCAACAACCCCATTCCCAATCTGTTTTTTCGGTAAAGTATATGTATAACGTGGATCAAGTATCGAAAACCGTGGGAACACTGCCGGACTCATGAATGGTATTTTTGCCTGTAGTTCTTTACGAGTGATCACGGCACCATTATTCATCTCTGAACCAGTAGCAGGCAAGGTCAATACTGTACCAAAGGGCAATGCCTCACTAATCGGCAAACGCTCTACAATAAATCTCCAAGGATCTTCACCTTGAGTAAATAATGTGGCAGCAGCAATAAACTTAGTTCCGTCAATAACCGAGCCACCACCTACTGCCAGTAGAAAATCATAGCCCTCTTTGCGAATTAATTCCACAGCTTGCATCAGCGTTTCATACGTGGGATTAGGCTCAATGCCGCCAAATTCTCCAATTTGATAATCACCTAATACTGCCTTGATTGATTCCAGCAAACCTGTTTTTTTCACACTGCCACCACCGTAAAGCACTAAAACTTTACTACCAGTAGGAATTTCCTTCGCCAATTGCACAATCTCACCGTCACCAAAAATAATTTTTGTTGGGTTTACAAATTGAAAATTCTTCATCATTTAAAAACTCCTTTATTTTTATAAAATGACCAATCATATAATTATTTTTCGAAAAAAATATACATTTCTTTCATTAATGTATATTGAGTGGTTGGGATTTTTATGATTCCAACCTTATTTTTATTATACGATTGGTCATATTAATTGTCAATTATTTTTTATTCTAACACGATTTGCTATTTCAGGTCCTATATTCTTGGGGAAAATAGCAAAATAAAGGGTTTCGAACCATCTCAATCATTTCCTATTAATTTTTCCAATGCGGAATCAAGAGTATCATCCGGCTTCACACCAATCCCTTCCCAGCTTTTATCCGTGCAAATTGTGGTTTGCCTGTCCCCCAGTCAACGGTATCTGCATGACTAACGTATTGCTGGTAGAAATGGGTTCGCGATATCCCCAGTTTTGGTTCCAGATATATGGTTCCATGATTTTGTCTGCCTAAGTATAAAGAAGCTGGAATATGAACGGTCGTCAACTACGAGGCCTATGGACAGTTCTCATGAGTTGTCATCTGTAATTGCATAAAAAGACTAAAGAACTCCTACCAAATTTCTTTAAAAAAAATCTGACCGGAGTTCTTTAGCTATTATAAGTGATACATTTCTGCATATCGGGTAACATCGAAATTTCACTAAGGATGGTTACCTAAACCTTCAAGAGATTCACGCCTTATTACAGCCTTTGGCTATAATGAAAAGCTGTTAATACCCGGCGCTCTCGCCTGTAATTATAACCGTCATATCTGTTGCTGCCGGCCTTCTCCGGATAACGGAGTACACTCTGCAGATCCGGGTAGGTCCTTGGCAGTTCATACAGATGCCGGTTTTTGTACATGGATTGGGAATGTTCAGCCTTTTATTATTCATAGGAGATGCAATACCCTCAAGCCGTTCAAATGCCGCTTGTTCATCCTTACAAACCTTATTCACACTGATTACGACAATGACTTTCTTAGGGCCAAAACTTAAGGCACTCACCCGATTTCCCATGCCATCAATATTAACCAGTTTACCATCTAGGGTAACTGCATTACTACTACACAGATACAAATCACTAAGTAGTTCCTCTCGGGCAACCGCTACCACTTCCGCCCGCGTCAGTCCCGGCGTTCCATGATCCAGCACCTTACCGCCAACAGCCTGTACTTTATCTTGAATCCCCATGCCTTTAATGGTCATAGAACCACCAAACCCCACTTTCATCTCAGGGGTCACATGCTTCATGATAAAATCCGCAGCCTCGTCCAATGTCTCAAAATACTGTGCATCAAACTCATTTTTTTGTAATGCTTCTACTACCCTATGGCCGACAACTTCCTGGTGCCATTGTTTTATTGTTTCCATATTCATCCTCCCCATGATTTTTATCGGCTCGCTCTACCGCTCAGCCATTCACCCTGCCTAGCAACTTCTGCCAATAAATCCATTTGACATCGTCTCTCTTCTGCTGTTCGTATGCTGCCGACTATCATAATTTTACACTCATCAAATCCTAAAAACTACAGATTTTTATCCACATGTTCGAAATAAAGACAAAAAAATCATTATCCGCTCATTCTTGCAGTTTTGCCCTTTTAAACAACTTTAGTTTTTTTCTCTACATTAAGAAAAACATAAGAACCAATCATATCACAATCTTCATTAAGTTTCGGTTCGGTAGTAGCTTCTACTATTATGTATTCTTTATTGGCAATTGAAATCGTAGAACCCTTAAGTGCTTGAATTTCGTCATGGTCAGGCAAAGATAGCGACATATCAGCCTCATCAAGTAGCGTTACCCCAGTATCATTATCAATAACAATGGTAGACGTAGGTATAAAATCCATATGAAAGCATCTCCTTGCAAATTTTTCGTAGGCTACTCTGTTATTGTATGGCTATAACAATGTCTGTATGCAATCGAAAGATTTCCAGTAAAAAGCCTCTTTCACCTGTCATGGCAAGAATGCCTTTTTCAGATGTTAATTTTATAGATAAACTGTTGGTGTTGCTTTAATAAATTGTATCTGCTATCATGTAATTTGTAACAAAAGTACAAAAATATATGATATAAATGAGGGAAAAGAATGGGCCCAGATCACACATTGGACGAGCAAGAGCCCAAACATCAGCGACGTATTCGCTATAAAGGCACTCATCCTAAAAATTTCAAAGAAAAATACAAGGAACTGCAACCAGAGCAATATGCTGATGATGTGGCAAAAATTATTCAGAAGGGCAATACTCCTGCCGGTATGCATATTTCAATTTGCGTTAAAGAAATATTGGAATTCCTACAAATTACACCAGGACAAACTGGATTAGATGCAACACTAGGTTATGGCGGCCATACTTTAGAGATGCTTAAATGTTTAAATTCAAAGGGTCACTTGTATGCAACTGATGTGGATCCTCTTGAATTACCGCGCACCAAAGAGCGTTTGGAGCGTTTGGGTTATGGCTCCGAAATTTTAGAGATCAAACAAATGAACTTTTCCAAAATAGATCAAATCACTCCCGAATCAGGGCTATTTAACTTTGTATTGGCAGATTTAGGTGTTTCTTCTATGCAAATAGACAACCCTGAAAGAGGGTTTTCATTTAAGTCGGAAGGGCCATTGGACTTAAGGCTTAATCCGAAAATTGGTTACTCTGCAGCAAGTCTTCTAAAAAAAATAACACTAGATGAATTAGAAGATATGCTGATAGAAAATGCTGACGAGCCTCATGCCGGAGCAATCGCTCGCGCCATTATTTCCAACGTAAAAAAAGGCATTGCTATATCGACAACAACTGAACTTCAAAATATCATCAAAGTTGCTCTGAAATTCGTTCCACACATCACTAAAGATGAGATCAAAAAATCCTGTCAACGTTCTTTTCAAGCATTGCGAATTGATGTCAATAAAGAGTTTGAAGTGTTAGATGAATTTTTAGAAAAACTTCCTGATGTCATGGCGACCGGTGGGCGCGTTGCCATACTTTCATTTCATTCAGGAGAAGATCGTCGCGTTAAAAAATCTTTTCAACGTTTTTTTCGTGAAGGCGTCTATCGTGAAATAGCACCCGATCCGATTCGGCCATCATCAGAAGAATGTCATGTCAATAGTCGTGCCCGTTCTGCTAAATTGCGTTGGGCAATCAAATCCTAAGGTGTACTTGACCGCACTACATCTGGCTAAAAAGAAAGATTCTAGCTTTCCTTTATTATTTATATATTTTCAATAAAAAAGGCATGAACCCTCGCATTTTGTAAAGGTTCATGCCTTTTTCTACAGTTAGAGATTAAACTTGAAACTTACTAACAGCTTCGCGAAGATCTGTTGCTAGATTTGCTAGACTTTGGCTAGAAGAAGCAATTTCCTCCATGGATGCGGATTGTTCTTGGGTTGCTGCAGATACAGTTTGCGATTCCTCCGTAGCCTTTTTACTCAAATTGTCAATGCGGTTCACCGAATCTACAATTTGTTGGCTACCAATCGCCATTTGATCAATGGCAGAGGAAATCTCCTTAACCTGACCAGATACTTGAGTAACCATCACCACTATTTCTTGAAATGCCTGTCCAGCTGCATCAACCACTTCCGCCCCTAACTTAACTTCCCTAGTCCCATTATCCATAGCTGTTACCGCATTAGCTGTCTCTCCCTGAATCCCACCAATCAGTGAGGCGATCTGTTTCGTCGCATCTTGGGACTGCTCAGCCAATTTACGAACTTCTTCAGCCACTACTGCAAAGCCGCGCCCTTGTTCACCAGCCCGCGCAGCCTCAATCGCAGCATTAAGCGCCAATAAATTGGTCTGCCCGGCGATACTCGAAATTGTATCAACAATCTGACTGATTTCCTTAGATCTTTCACCTAACTCCAATACTGCTTGTGCAGAGGTTTGCACCGTCTGTTCAATTTGTTTCATTTGAATAACCGCTTTGTTTACGGCCTTATTACCTTCATTTGCTTTAGTAGCCGCCTGGTTGGATTGTTCAGCCACCCCACTCGTGGTCGCTGAAATTTGTTCAATGTTTGCTGACATTTCTTGAACTACAGTTGAGGTGTGATGAGCCACAGATAGTTGCTCTTGTGAACCATTCGCTACATCAGTGATTGAGATCGCAACTTGATTAGCAGCCTGAGCCGACTGCTCTGCGCTCGCGGTCAACTCTTCACTAGAAGCCGCTAATTGTTCTGACTGAGAGTGCACCGTTGTGACAAGCTTATGCAGATTGGTCCTCATCTCACGAAAGCCCTTCGCTAACTGTCCAATTTCATCTTCAGAAGAAACTTTTGCTGCTCGTTCCCGCAAATCCCCTTGGGACAATAGCAAGCATTCGTCACGAATTATCAAAATGGGTTTTACAAACTGCTTTGCAATAAACACAATTGCTACGATTGCTAGCAATAAACAAACTATAGAAATAATAATCATCATTCTTGTTAAATTATCGATTTGACGATCAACCTCTTTTTTAGGTGCTGCTACTATTACAACCCAGTGTTTATCACCTGGCAAATTGATTGGGGTGGCCACTGCAACCCTCTCCACACCATCAATAAACTTATATAATCCGATAGACTGTTCTCCATCCTTGGCTGCCGTAAATAAATGAATCAGACGTTCATCAAGTTCACTTTGTTGTAGCTTAAGTTCTGGATTGATTTTCTTCTCAAGAAGATTTAGTTTTCCTACAAGCTCAGGATGTTTCGGATGGGCAATGATCATGCCAGAATCGTCAGTAACCTGACCGTAACCCGTTTCCATAAACTTCATGTCTTTAATCAGATTAGTTAGTCTTTCCATAGAGACAGTTCCAAGCACTACCCCTGTTAGTTGACCATTATTCATCACAGGCACTGCCAGAACAACACCTAGTTTCCCTGTAAACTTGGAAACTAAAGGGTCTGAAATAACGGCCTTCTTTGTTGACAATATCTTCTTAAAATATTCTCTATTACTATATGAACTCGTTTCTCCTAAACTACTAACCCCTGAGCCATCAGGGGAAATATAGGCAACAACATCAAAAATACCAAGGCGTTTTTTCATCTCTGCCATGGCTTCGACAATCTGAACCTTGTCGGTGCCTGCACGAATACACTGAATACTGGCCAAATCATCCAGTTGGGCTATCATCTTATCTGTATCAGCCTGTACTCGATTGCTATAATCAGTCCCTACCGATCTACCTGTATCATCCACGCTCTTTGCTAACGATTCCTTTGCCAGATAGTAACTAACACCCGATAGCACGATCAATACCACTAAAATGAGAGGTATAAGACTAAGTAGTAAACGAGTTTGAATGTTTTTTACTTTAATTTTAATACAACTCCTTTGAATTTTTGCGATTCAAATCACGAACTTCCCACCATTTTTCATATACCGACAATTATAACACATACCGATGCATTTTTTGTCGAATTGCAACAGCAAGTTACATTTAGTTTACTATTGCAATGCTCGCCCACTCCACACCGCCTCATCCATTAGTCTAAATAACCTATTTCCCATCTCCTGTAGAATGTCATTGTTATCTATAAAATTTCTATTCCCTGTAATTTTTGTTTATGAAGTGTAATGATGGAATTAAATCTGCCAAAGGCAAAAAACCACTTACCATCTACAAGAATGCAGACGGCGAGTGGTTGCTAATACCTTTAAAATATGTAAGCCCATCATCTCAAAAGAAAAATAGGTAGTTGCCAAACTTCCTTTTACTTAACCTGCTTAGTTGGCAACAAGTGATCATCCCCTATCATCTCGTTAAGATAAAGGAAATATATATTGTGCAAATATTCCTTATCTCTAAACAACAGCCGCGTTGAGTCAGATAAAACGAAGCCTATTTTTTCCGCAAGACGGATTGACTTTTGATTTGCAAAAGAAATACATGCATCTATCTCTTTTATGTGCATCTCAGCCCTGGCGAAAGTAATGATTTTTTTATCGCTTCTTCCATATAACCATTTCCCCAAAACTCTTTCTTGAGATCGTAACCGATTTCAACTTTGCAATCTGTCTTATCCCAAAAATGAAACCCACATGTACCCATTTTCGTGTCATCTGATTTACGCATAATAACCCAACAGTGTCTTGATCGCGGTTCAGGCTGTATATAAGATGCTATGATTTCGTCTGCTTCTTGCATATTAGTTACTGGCTCCGCATCAAATAGGTACTTATTAACTACCTCATCGGAAAATTGGCTAAATATAAAATTTCTGTCGTCAATGGCTATATTTTTTAGAAATATGTCCGTTTATATTTATTTAAATTAGCGCATTCCCCGATTTATCGTAAGCACCAACTAAATCCTAAGTGGCAATCAAAAACCGCCTGATGTACGATGAAAAGGAAACATCAGATGGCTGGAGCTATTGGATTGCAGATGCTATTGTCAGATGTTGCACAAAATTTCAGAAATAATCCAGATGTAGAACGTTGTGCTAGCGGGAGAAGGATATTGGTTGCATCATGATACTTACTTGTACCCCTATCACTATCTACCCAGTCAAATAAATCCGCTGCCACTACCGCATTGTTAAGCAATTGACTAGCTAGATTTGAACCTTCACTATACATACTATTGGCTTCAACAGCATAATTAGCATATTGTTGCTGAACCCAAGACTCATATTCTTTATGTCCAGAGAAAATCTTGCCTCGGGCGTGATGAGGTACACATAGATCTTGCATCAAATGCGCTGCAGCACCAAGCAAAAAGACTGCTTGGCGATAGTTTCTATGGTGCATACTATTTACCCCTTGTTGGTAATAAATTTGAAATGTTTCGATGGCTGTGGCAAACTGCCACAATCCTTTACCCTTTGAAGGTTCGAAATAGTGATTGACATTTCTCCAGCCTTTATCAGCCCAATATACTCCAGCATTTAGTTCTGTCACATACATAGTAAGAAATTGTGCATAAAGCTCAAAGCCATCATTACGTAAAATAGTAATGGCTTGATGATTACAAAATTCATGAGTGATTCCTGGAGGATCAAATAATTTTTGAAATGGGCTAATTGCTGTCAGCACTATTTTGGCCCCGCCAACTGCCAAATCGTTGCCTAGGGTCGGTAAATGCATGCCAGTACCTCCTTCCTATTATGGACGTTATCACTATTCATAACATAATAGAATAGAATTTTTTAAAATTGATAACAGGCTTTATCTCCAGGCAATCCTATGTTTTAGAGTATTATGCGCTGATAAAAATAGTGCACTGTTCTTCTTTAGGAGGTTTTTTTTATGAAATCTATTCTAGCTAACTGATCGAAGATAATATCAGCTATGCGTGTAGAGCCATTTGTAAAGATTTCTTCATGATTATAAACTTTATTTTTATCATGTACGTTCATAGCGATTTCATTAATTATTTTGCATGTTGCTTTGGGATCCGGGCAATAATATCCCAATCCGCTATTAGTAATGTAGTCAATGTTTCCAGTTTCCTGTATACCGACTGCTTCCGTAATGATGAGTGGTCGTTTTATAGTAATGCCTTCCATAATGGTACCTGGCCCAGCTTTTGAAATGATAACATCACTTGCAGACATCATGATCTCCATATTACTAATAAAACCATACACATGTAGACGATCAGAACGATTTTGCCTACTCATTAGTTCATTGTATAGCTGTTTATTGTTGCCTGTTATGATCAAGATCTGTTTATCACTACATTCCTGTTTTAAAGCATTTACCCATTCTCGCATATTTCCAGCACCAACGCCACCCCCTGTCATCAGAACGGTGTATCGATCCAATTCGATGTTCAATTCTTTGCGAGCTTCACTCTGTAGTACTTGGTTCCTCGTGAATTTCGGGTGTATTGGAAAGCCTGTATGGATAATACGGGTAGGGTGAATTCCATGTTTGATTAAGAAATGAAAGGCTTCTTGTGTAGGTACCAAATATAAATCTGCTCCAGGAGTTGCCCAAGAGGCATGAAGCGTAACCAGGTCTGTTACTACGGTTATAATAGGCCAGGTAGCATTGGAACGTTGCCGAGCCATACGTAAAAAACCAATGACCAGTGGATGAACTGCGACGACCATGTCTGGCTCTATATTTGCTAATTGCCGTTCAAGATGTTGACGACATTGCAGATATATCATTCGTGTCAGTGCATTTATTCGTTTAATGCTATTTGTTTTTCGGAAAAATAAGTTGTTTAGCCAGAGATGATTTATTGAACAATAATCAAAGATTTCTGGTGCCTGTTTTAAGCCAGGAAAACCTGTTGCACGCAAGAGGTCAACAATGGAACACTGTGCACTATATTCTGGATCAATTGCAGCAATAATTGCTGCTGCGGCACTGCGATGTCCACCACCTGTGTCAGATATTGCAAACATAATCTTTTTTGGGATATTTATCATACATACACCCCTCAATCAAGTTTGTCTGTAACCCAGTATAAGCCTCAATCCCTAGACTTATCTAATTTCATTGTACAGCAATGAAAAATTTGCAGGTTATGGATATATTAAATAATTGTAAAGACAATATAAAACGTCTTTACTCATGTTGACCCAGGCCGGACTTACCGAACACGAAGAACAGCTGATAAAATAAACCACATAAGAAAGGCTGTGTTAATAGATGAAAGACAAGAAATATGATACTGCATTTAAGCAAGAGGCAGTAATAAAAGTGCAACAACAAGAAAAAGATATTTGGGATGTAGTATAAAAACTTGGAATACATATAAAAACAATGTACCTCTGACTTGATGAGTAGAAGCAAGATGGGGTAAATTCCTTGCCTGGCAAAGGAAAATTAAAGCCTGATGATGTAAAATTGCGCCACTTAAAGAGAGAAATCCAAGATTTGCGAGAAAAATGAATTTTTTAAAAAAAGCATCGGCCATCTTTGTAAGACGCCCAAGATGAAATATATATTTATATACGAACACCGCTCTAGTTTTAGGGTGACAACGATGGTCGAGGTTCTTAAGGTGAAAAGAAGGAAATAAAACTAAATCAGATATCCAAGATGAAGGCGTAAATTTAGGGCGTAAGCGTGTTGGACGCTTTATGCAAGAGAATAATATTATTCCTAAAACAGCTAGAAATTTTAAGGCAGCTACTAATTGTAATCGTAATTATCCGGTGACTAAAAATATTTTAAATCGTAATTTCACTGTAGACGCACAAGGCAAAGCGTATCTTTGGATATTACCTATGTTGCAACTTTTGAAGGGTAGCTGTATTTTGCCACTGTTATGGACTTATATAGTGGTAAAATCTTAGGCTGGGCAATGGATAATACAATGACTGCAAGCAAAAAATATCGCTCATTATTAAAGAAATATGGTTTTATCCAAAGCATGAGCCGATAAGTTAATTCCTAGGATAACGCTTGTATGGAATCTTTTTTTGGCACGCTAAAAACAGAGTTGGTCTATCATGAAAAGTGCGGAACAAGAAGCCAGGCAAAATCATCAATATTTGATTATGTAGAATCTTTTTACAATAGAATAAGACTCCAAGAACGGCTCGGATATAATTCGCCAGAAAAGCATGAAAAACTTAGAATTTCAGCGTAATTATTTGTCTGGTTGAGCTGGCTAGGATCAAAGATTTCACAGTGTCTTTTGAAATACAAAAGTTGAGTTAATAATAATTATTTAAGCAAACTCTTCGCCACCCTCAATTAACTTAATAACATTACAATATTCAATCATCGGCAATTTAACCTGCAAATTGTCTTCGATATACCGCAAAGCCACTTCTACAATCGCATAATTTTTCCCACACATATCTACATTAATTGTTTGGTCGCAATTCGATGGAACAAGAACTTCACCGGTAAGCAGTTTTTCAATGGCACAGGCTAAATGTAGAATTAAACCAATGCTAGCATCTTCGCTAATGACAAATTTATTTTCAGCTAATTTCGAATAAAATAAATGGAAGGATTTCATGAATTTTTTACCATCAATTCTAGTATATTCATTAATAACCTTTTCCATAAAAGTTAACCGGTCTAATGAAAAAACAATTTCCCTTTCCTCAACGTCTGAGGATTTATCACACGGCAACTCAGCTTGCCGACTAGAAAGGATATTTTCTAATAAGATGTCTAGCTTACCTTCAATCAATTGTTTGGGAGAAATATAGCGTACTATACTCTCTTTGGGACGAATACTACTCACAACAGCAATTAAATTTTTCTCCTTTTTTATCTTACTTAGCTTAGAATCAAAATCATTCATACTAGAAATTTCCATAGGTATTATATCAATCATTCTCTCTTGACCAGTCAACAAATTTTCAATCATAGTTTTCAATTTAATAGCTGTACCTTTGCCTGTGATACAGGCTACTACAATAACATCATCCTTTAAACGATTACTAATTTCAGGAGGATTAGAATAAATCCTTCCAATATAAGGACTTAAATTAGTCACAGCATAATAAATATCATTTAAAGGAACTCGCATTAGGGCTTTTCGTACGGCTTCCAGTACCATGGGCGTACTGGCCATTTCTATTATTTTTATCGGAATGGATGTATTTTCATAGATCATATGCCCAAACATCACCAGAGACCCCATATCAACCAACATGATAACGCCTTGTCCCTCATTTTGTTGTTCTACCAATTGAGTAATTTCCGTCAATGCTGTTTCCGTCTTTTTTTCTAGAGGCATATCATAGCCTACTGCGTATTGTTCCCCTAGTAGTCGATTGGCAACCTCCGCCATGGAACTAGCGGTACTCACCCCGTGCATCGCCACAACCACACCAACCCGCCCACCATGATATTCCTTGCCAATATATTCGTCTAGTACGATAAACATCGTAATAAATCCTATTTCATCATGTGGTATTTGTATACCAAAGGTTTTTTTCAATAATACACCAAAATGAACTGCTGTCGAAAATTCTCTAGAGTATGATTTTTGAATTTCTTTTACTTGTGGATTTAAAATTTCCTTACCTTCACGAATTCTCTCTAGGGTGCTAGCTATATGTATCGACATCCCAAATAAAATCTTATCGCTAAATTGCTTACCAATTTTTTTTGTAGCATACTGCAAAAATTTCTGCGTTACATCGACTATTTTTCGATCGACTATTTTGTACAAAGCCTCTAAGTTATCTTTGCGAAACTTCGCCATATATTGTTTAATATACATATCAATATCCAGACCCATAATTAATTGGATATTTTTTTCGTTCATTCCTTTTATTCTAAGGTTTTTAATTTTTTGTTCTAGCACTTCGTAAATACTCACTGTATCTCTGTATTTAATTTGAATTTTTTTACCACAAGAATCTTGAAAGACTATTTCATCCGTTAAGCCAATGGTATCAAGATCCTCTCGATATTCCTTGTATTTCACGAATCCTTTCAAAATATATTCTGGCAATTCTTCACTACTTACTTTTATAATTTCATCCTTACTCCCCACATAATCCAAAAATGCCCTCGCACAACTAAGTTTGATGTCGCTCTTTAGCTGACCAATATTATTGGGACAATCATATAATAGAAAGGCTTTTAAGGCATTGGGTGATACGCTTATGGGAACATTGAGACATTCCACCTCTTGTTTAAAAAAGCTTTTGATTAACTCCCAACGTTCACTTATCGTACGTTCCCGGATAGCTGGTAACTTAATAATCATGGGGATACGCCGCGTAAATGTTTTTAACAAGGAAGAATCAATATTTTCCGTTGTGGCGCAAATAATCAAAATCTCTGCCTTTCTATAGGAATCAACCTCTCCCATACTACGAAATTGTCCTTTGTCAATCAGATAAAACAGCATTTCTTGCCCCTCGGGTGACAATCGATGAACCTCATCCAAAAATAAAATACCACCATTTGCTTTTTCTACTAAACCTACTCGATCCCGCTCTGCACCTGTATAACTCCCTTTCTTCGCACCAAATAGTTGGGCTAATAAGAGTTGAGGATTATGAGCATAATCCGCGCAATTAAAGGCAATAAAAGGGGAGTCAACCTGCAACTTACCAATTTCCTGAGCATAAGAAAAAATAGTCTCAGCAAACATGGATTTGCCAACACCAGTCTCTCCCAATATCAAGGTATGCAAACCTAATGGTGGGTATCGCACGGCTGCCTTAGCCTGTTTAACAGCATTTTTTAAACTTTTATTCGCACCAATTATGGCATCGAGTGCTGAACTTTCCATTTCATCCTCATCGCCACCCTTGGGACCATCCATATTTCGGTACAGCACTGGTTTGCCTTCTACTTTTTCTAATTTACCTGATTTTACCAATTCATTTAAATCACAGGAAGCATTAGATCGATGAATACCAAGTTTTATAGCCACTTGGTCTGTGGATACCCCTGACATCATCTCCTCTGCATTACATTGTTCTTTGCATAATGTTTTGACAACATTAAATACCTTCTCAATTCGTTTCATCTATACCTCCGACCCTTACTACATTTCCATCCAAATCTGCATTCCAATATAATGTTTGTATTATCCTCTAAATATTTCTATATAAATTTCGTGATTTCATTAATGTAATCCTGCAAAATCCTTTATATACCTTACGTTAGAATTATCAGACCTCATCAGAACACGAATTGGTTTCAAATTCATAATAAAAGAAATAACGCCCGATCAACCAATGGATCTGGCGTTATTTTTTATAAAATAATAAACCTCCTATCCTCGAGCATGTATGAGCATTCCAAGGATAAACTATATCTATCGCCTTGCTCCATCTTTATTAGAAAGTAACTAGGTGTAATAATATAGTCATCACCATAATGGAAACGACATTTAAGCTTACAGTTTTCATATATAGTTCAATTTTTTATCTTATCATTTTTTAAACATTAAAATCATTTCTTCAATTAAGTCTTTTGCCAAAATAGCCGTCATTAAATGGTCCTGAGCATGGATTAATAACAAATTAACCTCCTGCTTTTCGCCCCGTGCTTCCGCTTGTAGTAAGTCCGTTTGAATACGATGGGCAGCGATTAACTGTGTCTTAGCTTGCGCTATACTTTCTTCTGCCTCAACAAATTTATGTTCACGTGCATATCGCAAAGCCTCTAAGGCATGACTCCGAGCATCACCGGCGTGTATTATGATTGAAAAAACAATTTGTTCCGTTTCCATCTAGTATCTCCTTTTTTTAGAAAGCACTATTTTTTTAATTGATATGCTTGAGCAAGGACTTTCTTGCCATCCACCATACCATAACTTACAGAATCGATGACAGCAAAGCATTTATCTTGCGCCATAGCGATTTCACCAATACTCTTCAATTTATATCTTATTTGTGGTCCAATAAGCACGACTTCACAGTTATTAATTTGCAACTCCAACTCATCAACGGAGCAAGCAAAGATCGAATCCTGACTACCAATGGCTTCACTTGCTTTTTTCATTTGAGTTACTAATAAACTGGTCGACATTCCTGAGGCACAGACTAATAAAATATTCACTATAACTCCCCTCCCTTTCACATCTTAAATATACTTTATTTGAGATCCTGATGCTATAATCTAATGCCCAGCATTGATCCCTCTTGATGTAAGACTATCACCATAATTAATTTGTTGAGCATTGAGTTCTTCCCTTGTTTTCGCTGCGTCCCACATCTTAAAGAAGGGGTAATAGATAGCACCAGTAATACAGAAACAAAATAGCTGTAGTACTGCCGCTCTGATATCACCCGCATCTATAAAAGCATTGACAATCGGGGGAGTCGTCCATGGAGCCATGGCAAATAACTTATCGACTAAACCAGCATCAATAGCGAAATATGCAATGGTAATAGAGATAATCGGTGCGAAGATAAAAGGAATCATTAACACCGGATTCATTACAATCGGCATACCAAAAATAATAGGTTCGTTGATGGCGAAAAATGCTGGTCCAATTGCTGATTTACCAAGGGCTTTTAGCTGTTTGGATCTTGCAATCGTCACTAGCATAATTGCTAAGGCGAAGGTGGCACCAGATCCGCCAATATTACCATAAACATCCCATAATTGCTGACAAATAATATTGGGAACAGCGAGTCCGGCGGCTTTTGCTGCGGCATTTTGTTGAGCCAACGTTAAATATACTGGACTCATTACACCACCAACTAGGGCCGCTCCATGAATTCCCACACTCCATAATAGCTGAGCAAAAAATATGGCCAATAAAAAAGCTGGCAAACTACCACCAAGACTCAGAAGTGGTGCCGCAAGAATCTTATAAATAATATCTTGCACATTGCTTGCGCCGAGAGATAACATGCTATTAATTAAGAAAACAACAGTTATGCAAATAAACCCTGGAGCCAATGACATGAAAGAACGAGCAACTGCAGGAGGTACGCCCTCTGGCATTCTGATAACAAGATTCTTTTTAATCATGTAGCGCTGCACTTCAACTACAAAGATCGCTATCAACATCGCTACAAATAATCCTTTACTGCCCATCCAAGCAGAAGTAATATTACCATCTTTAGTAAAAGGAGTCGCTAGCATAAAGGTAGCTACACTAATTAACGCACTCCCTAAGCTATCCATTTTATACGAAGCAGCCAATGAATATGCAATGGAGAATGATGCCATCAATCCCATAAGCCCCATTGTAGCATTATTAACTGAACATAAGGCACTAACATAGGGTTTTACCATCTCTGCTAATCTAGCAATAGGAGGAAAGGCTATGATTAGGAACAACGAGCCCATTAACAATAGTGGTATTAAAGATACGACACCATCCCGAATTGCTTTTAAGTGCCTCTGATCACCGATGCGGGTAGCAACAGGTGCGTAATATTCTTCCAACCATTTTACGAATTTTTCCACAAAATAACACTTCCTTTTCTTTTTCTTACTCATAAGACGTTGCAAGATGCGTGCCAATACATAATAGCAGCACCATCTGCCAACTTTTTTAAAATTTTTTAGCAAGACTCAAGACTTTCCTATAACAAAGTTCTAATGAACGAGGCTTTACCGATAATCTTCTTATCATTGAAAACTAGCAACTGTATTTAGGTAATAGAATCAGAGTATCTTTATATGACAATGTGTATTCTCATATCCTACAATCTGTATTGTTCTGAGCGATATATCAGTCACGTTTTAAGTACAAGTGTATTCTTTTACAATTCTTTACCATTTGTCCTAATTACGTTCTTGTACCAGAAATAGCTCTGCTTTCTAATACGTCTCATATCTTCCTCGCTATCTTCATTCCGATTGATGTAGACAAAACCATAACGTTTTTGATAACCATTAAGCCAACTCAACAAATCCGTGTAAGACCAAACACAATAGCCTAATAAATCAACTCCATCCGTGATGGCTTGCTGGCATTCTTCCAGATGTCTACGAATAAAGGCGATCCGATAATCATCATTAACTACATCATTTTCTTCCAGTTTATCAAAGGCACCTAAGCCATTTTCTGAAATAAGAATTGGTATTTTGTATCGGTTCGTAATTCTGCGCAAAGCGATACGCAAGCCTACTGGATCAATTTCCCAATCCCAGTCTGTAGCTTCTAGGTTGGGATTTTTGATGGTTTTATACAGACCAGGAACGCCTGTCTCTGGTGTGGAGCCTTTCTTCCCAGTTGTATTCATTTGACCAGAACCAACTCCATCAAGTGGATTCAGCTCATAGGTAGTTGTGCGGTAGTAATTGACACCCATAAAATCGGGTTTACCCGCTTTCAACAGTTCTTTATCGCCTGCTTCTATCGTCGGGGCCAAACCTTCTTTTTTCAGATAGTTCCAAATCGCCTTAGGATACTCACCACAAACATAAACATCCATCCACCAATGATTGTTGAACTCTTCCGCGTTTTCACAGGCTAATACATCTTCTGGTTTACTGCTGTATGCATAGGCAGGGGAGTATGCAAAGCTGGGGCCTATTTTCCCATTGAGAACATATTTTCTGAAAGATTGAATGACCTTAGCATTAGCCAAACTGGCAATATGATTTGCCTGATACATCCTCTTGTAATCGGTAACTTTGGGTGGATGAATCCCATTGAGATAACCATGCATAATAAATATATTTTGCTCATTTAAAGATACCCAATATTTCACTTTATGTCCATATCTTTTAAACAGCGTAACACAATAATTGTTAAAGTCTTCAATAATTTTTCTAGATTCCCAACCGCCATATGACTCCTGCAATGCCTGGGGCAAATCCCAATGGTATAGAGTAATGACAGGTTCAATACTATTTTTGATCAATTCATCGATTAAATCATCATAGAATTTCAGACCGGCTTCATTTACTGCCCCACTACCTTCGGGATAAATCCGAGCCCAGGCAATGGAAAAGCGATATGCTTTTAGCCCCATTTCAGCCATTAAAGCAACATCTTCTTTGTATCGATGATAATGATCAACAGCTACATCTCCATTCGTTTCTTTAAAAGTAGTACCAGGGATTCTTACATAAACATCCCAAGCGGAAGGTCCCTTGCCGTCTTCATCCCAAGCCCCTTCCACTTGATATGCAGCTGAAGCCGCCCCCCATAAAAAATCATCAGGAAAATCTGCCAGATGCTTGTGGATCATATCTCCTACTCCTTCTTGTCTTATCATGATGGATTTCTACCATTAATAATACGTGCTTATGCATTCCTTATCTTTTACCATTTATTACGCCAATAAAATTTAAAAACTGCTTAAAATTTAATTGCTTTAAGCAGGTCAGGCTACATTTTCACATAGCCCCCTTCTCCTATCCGCAGTTAGACACGGGTAGATACATTAGAAATGGAAATCCACTTCCGTACGAATCAATTTTCTGGGGTCTTGGGTTGTAGAAAGGTTTATTGTTTGGGGACTATAAAGACTTGACCATTCAACATTCTTGGCAAGGGCATAGTCAACACCAATAACCCATCCTTTCATATCGCCTGGTAAAGAAGCCCACTCATCATCATGGGAAATATCACCATATTTTTGGAATGTAATATCTCTGAAGTAAATATCGTAAGAACCAGGAGTATTAAGATCGACAGCTTTGTAATCTAGTCTGATTTCATGACTGTTATTATAGCTATCCGCATTGGTTTTAGTATAAGTTCCCGTTAATTTAATGTTTTCACCTAATTTAGTGCTTGCATCAATTGCTTCCCACTGGGTAACATTCGTATCTGTAGTATCGCTAGTAACATTACCATTGGAATCGGTAGTTACAAGATCACCAGTTTTAGGATTGTTACCACCGATTAAAGTAAAGTTTGTTGTTTTAGACAAACTATCACTCAACATTAAACCACGAAGAGAAGTATTATAGGGATTAGACAATGCAGATTCGGTAAGCCCGCCTTGCGAAGGTTTCAAGTCAAAGGCACTTACTGTAACTTGCGAATTAAGCGGGAGATCAAGCTGAACACCATCAGCTGAATGGCCAAAAAGAACACAAGAAGCATAACCCCACCATTTCTGTCCAATTGTAACGCCTACTTTACCCACATTACCAGTCGTCCACACTCTCTCGATTGCACCATCACCGCCATTCGAAGTACCACCAGTATTAATCGTACCCCATGAATCATCCGTATATCCCTTCGCTGTTTCATCTTCGAAATAGGCAGTCCATCCATCATTCACTTTCATTTGTCCTACAAGATCCATATAGAAATGTTTGTTGCCGTTGTCAGTATTACTGTTCGTCTGACCTCTAACAGTATCACTATCATACTTCACGCGAGTAAAACCGCTCAACGTTATATTGTCGACCTTTTTTTCCAAACTATCATACTTCGCATCTAATTTGCTTAACTCTGCAGAAAATTCATCCTCCAACTTTGTAATAAGGGCCTTATCACTTGCGTTGGCTTTATCAACTTTTGACATAGCTCGCGCTACAACGATTGCCATTTCATAGCGGCTAAGGGTTCTTTCACCACCAAATTTATCATTGTTATCTAAAATACCATCTTTCTCTAATTGAGTAACAGCCCCATACGCCCAATGGTCTGTAGGTACATCAGAAAAGGCATTCGTAGCTGCAAAAGACGTACCAGCCACACCAAGTACCATAATGGTTGCTAATGATGCAATTAACTTTTTTTTCATACTAAAATCTCTCCTTATTTTTAGGTTTTCAAGCTTAATTTTCTTGTACTACGGAACCTAATATTAGAGGAATTTATCTAAGTATCTACATTTCCTTACATATTTCCTGACTAACAGGCTCCTACTATCCCTTTTCCCCTCCTCCAGCTACATCGTATTATGAATTTTTTCACCCCCTATCTCTATATTTTGCAAGTCTTATGCCAATATTTAACCAACAGTCCAATATGTTCAAAATAAAATGTCTTCTACCAAGGAATATCAGTACTTTTACGTTCTACACAAAACCGCTTTTAAGTTTGGCAAGTTATAAATCTAAGTCATTCGCCGAACTTGTATTTTTTACATTAGAATGTGTATCCTCTTCTTACATATTTGCCTGTAAATAAAGCATAGTGTATTAAATTATCGCTATTACAATATTAATTACTGCAAAATTCTATATTGCTTGTATTTTAAATTTTAAAAAAGTAACTCCTACAAGCATGTTTTATTGAAATGCTCGAAGGAGTTACTTATCTAACTAGTTTTTTATGATGATTAAGTTTAATTGCTGCAAAGACTTCTACTGCTTACATTTTTTCAGCTCCTCGTAGATTCTTTCAAACCCTTATTAATTGTAACTGTATTTGTGCGAGCAATGCATAAGCCTATTCCCTTCTCACGAAAAGAATCATCTATGCAAAACTACTGACGATCTCCCCCTGCGGCGAGGATGTTTTTTTTTAGATTTTCAATCAACTGTTTTTCATTCATATACTCTGGTAATTTCAAATAAGAATAGAATTCCGTTTTGCCACCACTGGCTTTTATATCATAGGTCACCAATTCCGAAAACTACTCTTCAGACATTGGATTCTTTCGAAAATTTCTTTTTTTACTGATTGTACAAAATACTAAAATGATGAAAGCGCCGCCACTATAATATCAGTGGCGGCATTTGTTCTTATAGGCCAATTTAGTACTACCTGTCTTTCCAGTGTATATTGTGTTTGGCACAAAAATTGCATCTTTATAAGAGAGATAATAATAGAAGGAGGAGAAAAATTAAGATGTTAAAACGGGGGCCATTTATTGCATAAAATGGCATGGGCACATTTGACGAATCTCTAAACAACGACGTAAAGATTTTCTCGATATGCCTCTTTTTAGAGATTTATGCAAAAAAGTAATTCATAGGATAAGGAGATTCAAATGATGACTGGATTAAAAATTGCAACCATTGGTGGTGGCTCTAGCTATACCCCAGAGTTAGTGGAAGGTTTCATAAAAAGACATGCCGAATTGCCTGTCAGAGAACTGTGGCTAGTAGATATAGAAGAAGGAAGAGAAAAGTTGGAAATTGTCGGTGCTCTTGCCAGAAGAATGGTAAAAAAAGCCGGAGTACCTATGGAAATCCATACAACTCTTGATAGAAAAGTTGCTTTGACAGGTGCTGATTTTGTAACAACCCAAATACGAGTCGGACTGTTAAATGCAAGGATAAAAGATGAACGCATTCCCCTAAGTCATGGCTATATGGGACAAGAAACCAACGGTGCAGGAGGCATGTTTAAAGCCTTGCGGACCATTCCTGTACTACTCGATATTGATAAAGATATGGGAGATCTATGTCCTAATGCTTGGCTCATCAATTTTGCCAATCCATCGGGTATCGTGACCGAAGCAATTGCGAAGTACGGACGAAACAAAAAAGTTATTGGTTTGTGTAATGTACCCATTGGTATGGAAAGAGGTGCGGCTCGACTGCTAGATGTAGACCCTAGTAGAATAAGAATCGATTTTGCTGGACTCAATCATATGGTATTTGGTTTAACTATTTATTTAGATGGAAATGATATAACACAGACCATCGTTGATAAGGTTGCCGCTGGTGAATTAAAGAGTTTAATGAAAAATGCGAAAAATTTTCCATGGGAACCACAGTTTATTAAAGGACTTACCGTAATGCCTTGTCCTTATCATAGATACTACTTCAAATCTGACGAAATGTTGAAAGATGAATTGGAGAACTTTGCTCTGGGTAAAACCAGAGCAGAAGTTGTAAAAAGGCTTGAGGACGAGTTATTTAAATTATATCGCGATCCAAATTTAGATATCAAGCCGCCACAATTAGAAGAACGAGGTGGTACTTTTTATAGCGATGCCGCTTGTAGATTAATCAGTTCTATCTATAATGATACCCGTGATATCCAGCCTGTCGATACGCTCAATAGAGGAGCAATCGCAGGAATTCCTGATAACTCTGTAGTCGAAGTAAGTTGCATGATTACTAAGGATGGTCCTAACCCCCTTGCCATGGGAAAACTTCCCGTAGCAGTAAATGGTTTAGTGCAACAGATCAAATCATTCGAACAGATGGTCATTGAAGCAGCCGTTACAGGAGACTATAATACAGCGCTCGTCGCAATGACAATTAACCCTTTGGTCGCTTCCGACAAAATGGCTAAAGTTCTATTAGACGAAATGCTAGAAGCTCACAAAGAATATTTACCCCAATTTAAGGCTTACTTTGACGCAAAATAAAAAAACGCCAATTTTTTTATAATAACTTGAACGTTGACACCTTTTTCACAACTTATCAGAAATTCTACTGACCAAAAATATAGACAATCCATGCATCTACATCTAACTACAAATACTAAAATGACGAAAGCGCCGCCACTACAATATCAGTGGCAGCGCTTTTGCTTGGAAACCAAGTTAGTACTACCTGTCTTTCCGGTGTATATTGTGTTTGGCACGAAAATTGCATCTTTATAGGAAAGATAATACTAGAAGAAGGAGAAAAACTCAAATATTAAACCGGGCGCCATTTATTGTATAAAATGGCATGGACACATTCGACGAATCTTGAAACAAAGATGTAACGATTTTCTCGATATGCTTCCTTTCAGAGATTTATGCAAAAAATAAAAGTATGGAGGTATTACATCATGTCACAATATCAATCTGAAGAACATTACACAACCAGAAAAACATCTTTCCCTGCCGATAATAAACGTCATCAATGGCTATTATCAGCCTATTTGCTAATAATGATAGTGATCCATGGCATTAATCTTTTCGCGTCGTTCACCTCTAGCATATTAAGTGGTTGTATTTTACTATTAACAATACTGATGTTGGTCGTTTTGTATCAGCAAAGAGCTACAAAAGAAAACACCATACCAATTGCTGAAAAAACAGCAGTATTGGCTGTGGAGCAAGAAATCAAGGCATCACTTATAGAATACTCTCTTCAATTAGATACTATAAGTGAAAAACTTTTGTTAAGTATGGACTGTTCATTACAGGGAAATCGACAAACCGT
>Ga0224518_1000053_pt1 | contig 21466 bp, 16 predicted proteins | sample IRBST25metaG_FD_179891 | JGI IMG/M metagenome (GOLD analysis project Ga0224518, IMG submission 179891) | Peat soil microbial communities from Stordalen Mire, Sweden - IR.B.S.T-25 | ecosystem: Environmental > Terrestrial > Soil > Wetlands > Peat | place: Sweden: Norrbotten County, Stordalen Mire...
TACTGTCGACTAGTACAACATATCCCGTATTACCAATCTTAATGTTTTTAACCAAATCCGTAATTACTGGTAAATCAATATTAAAGCCTAAGACACCCCGGAAATTACGAGGCCACTGAAAAAGTCCCTTTAAGTAAGAAAGGTATATTTCCACATTTTTTGTGGGAAGGATACCTTTTTTGCTATATAATTATAGTATCAAATTCAAGTAGGTGATATTGTGATTCAGCAACAACAAAAATTGTGTTTAAGTCCATATATGGCCATTTATGATCTGGTTATTCCAAAGGATAATCTTTTGCGAAAAATTAGCGAGCTAATTGATTTTTCGTTTATTTATGATGAACTTATAAGCAAATATTGTCTAGATAATGGGCGTAATGCCATCAGTCCTATTCGTATGTTCAAATATTTATTATTAAAGGCTATTTTTGATTTGTCAGACGTTGATATTGTTGAACGTTCAAAATATGATATGTCATTTAAATATTTTCTTGATATGGCACCAGAAGATGCCGTGATTGAATCAAGTTCTTTAACAAAGTTCCGGAAATTACGATTGAAGGATGTAACCCTTCTTGATATGTTGATAAATAAAACCGTTGAGATTGCCATGGAAAAGGGAATTATAAAAGGTAAATCCATCATCGTAGATGCTACCCATACCAAAGCACGTTATAACCAAAAAACACCCAAAGAAATTCTTATGGAGAAATCTAAAAAGCTTAGAAAATCCGTATATGAAATAGATGGAAAAATGAAAGAAAAATTTCCTGCCAAAACAACAACTAGTGTACTGGTAGACGAAATAGAATACTGCCAAAAACTCATTAAGGTAATAGAAAATGACGATACTATCTCCGAATATCCAAAAGTAAAAGAAAAAATGAATCTTTTAAAAGAGACATTGAATGATGATATCGAAAATTTGAAAATAATGGAAGATCAAGATGCAAAGATTGGGCATAAAACAGCAGATTCATCATTTTTTGGCTACAAAACACATATCGCTATGAGTGAAGAGAGAATTATAACTGCAGCAATTATCACAACTGGTGAAAAAAATGATGGGAAGCAATTGGAAAAATTAATAGAAAAAAGTATCAAAACAGGTATGGAAATTAATACTGTAATTGGGGATACAGCATATTCGGAAAAAGGAAATATCGAATACGCAGATAAGAATGGAATTAAATTAGTAGCAAAATTAAATCCTAATGTCACTCAAGGCATTCGAAAAAAAGAAGATGAATTTGAATTCAACAAAGACGCTGGGCTGTATGTCTGCAAGGCGGGACATATGGCTATAAGGAAGGCTCGAGAAGGTAAAAAAGGTGTAAGTGCTAATCAATGTTACACCTATTATTTCGAAATAGAGAACTGTAAATATTGCCTATATAAAAAAGGATGCTATAAGGAAGGCGCTAAAAGTAAGAGTTATTCTGTAAGGATTAAATCCGATATACATACAGGACAAACAAACTTTCAAGAAAGTGACTATTTTAAAGAAAAATCCAAAGAACGGTATAAAATTGAAGCTAAGAACAGCGAATTAAAACATAGACACGGATATGATGTTGCATCATCTTCGGGTCTTATTGGTATGGAAATGCAGGGGGCAATGGCAATATTTAGCGTAAATTTAAAACGAATATTAAAACTAATAGATTAAAAAACATGTAAATGTAGTAGGTAAATATCAAAATGACGGCTCTAAATTCAACAATTGAATTTAGAGTCGTCATTTTTTTTATACAGTTATTTAATTCATCTGAATAACCCTAAGTTTTTCAGTGGCCTCGAAATTACCGGACTGATCTTTTACGGCAGCAAATACCCCAACGGTTGGTACTCCCTTGGAAGTTAAAAATGGATCATCCAAAATAATTTCATCCGGCGCAGCAAACGACCCTTTGTACCAATCTCGACTGCGGGAATCATAGCCTGTTTTACGAGGAATGGCTGGCCACTGCATAAAACCACCATCGGTTGTCCCAAAGGAAATAGTTGACACCTGAGGATGTGTTTTTATAAACTGCCCAAATTGCTGATATAGTTCCGCCTCATAACCTCCATTTTCTAACGGGGTCATCGGAACCATACCATCAGCCCCGCCCTTTTTATCCATATAAGTCATAATCTTGCCATCCGTCTGCCCGATCAGAGAATTCGTTGCTATCATACTCGTATTTTCTTTGACACCTTGCAGAAATAAATCCATGGCATTATCTACTTGTACAACTTCTCGAGTCGTGCCATTAATAAAATCCTCTCTCGTCTGTTTTTTAACAGTTGTATCCAAGAAAACACTGATTATGAGCAATGGGATCATTAAAACGCCGATAAATGATGCAATGAGCCGATTTCTCATTCCCCAAAAATTTGGTTTCTCCATAATTAACACTCCTCCCTCTACTACAACCAACTTCACACAATTTTATATGATTGCTACACTATCTTGAGCGGACAACACCTTCTGTTAGGTAAATTTAGAATAATTGCAATTTTAAGACCGGATGGATCTGTATCATAAGGGTTTATTTCCTAATTATACATTTTTAGCACTGTTTTTTTGTCTAATTATGTCGTCATTGAAAAGCTTTTGCCATCTTAAGTAAAAAAAGTAACCTTGCAATGCTTTGCAAGATTACTTTCTATCCATTTATCGCTTATAATCTATAATAATCCAATGTTAAGTTCAACCAGTAAAGAGTCAATGGCCATCTCGATCACTAAATACTTTGTACTACTCACTCGCGCTTTAAAGTCTGTCCCCACAATTAACGTTGGTGGCGAAATATCAACCTTACTTCCATACTTTTCAAAGTTAGTTGCCGCATTTCCCGTCACCATGTTGGTCAATTCCGAGATTGCACTTTGTGCCATTTCATCCATTTGGGTTACTGGCATGCCCATCATCATAATCGATGCAATTTTGATTGCTGTTTCTTCAGTCATATTATAAGCAACATTACCCCGTATCTCATCCGTGAGTCCCACAAGGACAGTAACGCCCTTGCTCTCCATGAATTGATCTCCCACCGACAGTCTGCCTTTTGTAATACTTTGAAAACCTAATTGGGGCATTATGTAAGTCATTGCCTCAATAAACGGATTGATCATCTTTGCATCCAAAATTATTCCCCTCCTACAAACCCAACATTCATATACAATTCACCAATTTCAGTTTGGGCGTGTACCGTACTGGAAGACATTTTAGGATTAATAATAACTAGTGATTTTCCAATAAAAACGCTGGGTGGCGTAATACGAATCTCAAATTCAGTTCCCTTAAATAGATTATTGATTTCAGATACACCATTGCCAGCAATAATATTAGCAAATTCAGCAATACTATTTAAAATATCATCTTCCGCTGCAGTCGGCACGTCTAATATCTTAGCACTCACTTCCGCCGCCAAAGTTGAAGACAAATCTAAAATAATTCGCCCTTGCCTAGTACCAGTAATGCCAATAATAATGGCCAAACCATGACACATAAACTTCATACCAGTATTAGCCGTTACTGTGGTTTCACTTTCTAGCCCAACCATATCGACAAGATTTGTTTTGAAAGCCCTAATAAAGTATTGTAGTAGCTCCTGCTGATAATCTTCAGCCTGCTTATCTTCATTCACAACAACATTTAATGTTGTTAGCAATTTGCCTGCCTTTATTGGTTTTTGCAAAAATCCTCTTACACCAATGGCTGTACCACTATTGATAATCACGTCATCCTTCATCGCACTTAACACTACAATCTTTGCATGAGGATCAATAACCAATATTTCTCTGCAACATGCCAAGCCGTCCATATCAGGCAATGTTAAATCCATTGTTACAACATCTGGCTTACAAGCACGGTATTTTTCAATTCCTTCATTACCTGTACCGGCAAAACCGCATACCTCATAGTTTGAGTTTAACAATGCCTTCTCAATCATTTTTTGACTAAATGGCGAGTCATCAACGACCAATATACGAACTTTGTCCACAATATCACCACCTTAGTAAATTTTAATAACATATTTAATTTTAAATTAAAATACTTTAGTATTATTCAGTATATATAATTCCATACATTTTCCTTTTTACCTTCATAAGTTTTCTAAATTTCGACACTTCCTTAAATAAAATAACAACAACTGCAACTATATTGTTATGGGGCTTTACCTCTGCCACATTATGAATTACTATTATATATAGGTTGCGTTAAAGAATTGCCATCTAGATTCTCCTTTTTCTTCTTGACACTACAATGAGTTCTTCACGAGGATCTCCTTTCTTGAATTTTTAAAATATTTAGAGAACAGGTTGCCCTATTTTTTAAAGGTACAATTATCCAGTATTACATCAATCAGCAATCGATGATTGCAATCAATACATAATGGAGGTTTCAATATGAGTCATTTTCTGAGTAAAATTCAATTGCTAACAACACAACTCCACATTGTGCCTGAGCAAATCAACACCATCGCGGATCACTTTCGCCAAGCCATGCTAGATGGATTAGCGGGAAAACCCAGTTCGCTAAAAATGCTACCATCTTATTTAGAAAGACCTTCTGGGCATGAAAGGGGTACCTTTTTAGCTTTGGACTTTGGTGGCACTAACGTCCGGGTACTGTTAACCGAATTACTCGGCCAAGGAAATTTCACCGTTCAGGCTCGCGCTGGTGGTCGCCTCAAAGATGATAATGGTCATTATAACTACATTTCTAACCAATCAACAGCCTGTGAATTATTTGATTTTATAGCTTCACAAATTGCTACCCTCGTCAAACCAGACCAAAAATATCCGTTAGGCCATACCTTTTCTTTTCCTACCCATCAAACAGCCTTAAATACAGGCACACTCATCCACTGGACCAAAGAAATTGAAACCAAAAACGTAGAAGGAAATGACATTACCCAACTACTCAATGACGCTTTAGCAAGACAACAGCTTACCAATGTTATGCCCCAAGCAATTATTAATGATACGGTTGGTACCTTGCTAGCAGCCGCTTATACTGATCATCATACAGATATTGGTTCTATCTGCGGCACGGGTCACAATACAGCCTACCTTGAACCCTGCTCATCGTTAAGCAATGGGCCAATGATCATCAACGTGGAATCCGGAAATTTTGGTCAGTTGCCCCTAACCAGTTATGATTTACAACTGGATGCTAACAGTGACAAACCAGGTGCCCAGCTGCTAGAAAAGATGGTTTCCGGTCACTATGTTGGCGAAGTCGTACGCATTATTACCTGTAGTTTATTTGATGCTGGCTTATTGATTGCAAGCGCTGGTAAACAGATCTTAAACACGCCCTATCTGTTAAATGGCGCACATATCTCCCTCTTACAAGAAGACAATACCGTAAATCTTTCCCATATTGATCGTTGGCTTACTGATAGCCTACAGATTACCAACTCCTGCCTCCAAGATCGTACGGCCCTTAAAACCATTGCCAATCTTGTATGTACCCGTTCTGCCCGTCTAGTAGCAGCGACCTACTTAGGCATTATTAGACACATTGATCCCAAGCTTGAGCATCAACATAACATTGCCGTTGATGGCTCCCTCTATGAAAAGATGCCTGGCTATGCTACCCAGATGCAAATGGCTTTGGATCAAGCACTGGATGGTACCGAAGCAACAGCAATCACAACCTTAACTAAAGATGGCTCCGGTATTGGCGCCGCCATCGCCACTGCCATTGCTGTAAATATGAATACTAACTAACAAGGCCTCTGTCCTCACATACAAAAACAGTCATTCGATACTCATCGTATCGAATGACTGTTTCTATATAACCCCAATGACAATTGTATCGGATGCATAAAAGAATTGTTTATCCTAGCTGGAAGTTCTTTCAGGATATATGTACTTATTTTTACCTTTTTTATTATTCCTGAATCATGGAAATAAAATACTTGTGAATACGATCATCCTCGGTCAATTCAGGATGGAAAGCGGTAACCAGCATCTTATCTTGACGGGCAATGACTATTTTATCATTCACCACCGCCATGACTTTTACCTGAGGGCTGGCTTGTTCAATATAAGGGGCACGAATAAATACTGCCTGCACTGGTTCTTTACCAAATTCTGGTACAGACATGGATGCCTCAAAACTTTCCTGCTGACGGCCAAAGCCATTGCGGCGTACTGTTACATCCATCAACCCTAAGCGAGGTTGATCACTATCCACAATCTCTTTCGCCAGCATAATCATCCCAGCGCAAGTACCATAAATGGCCATACCTTGGCTTGCACGTGTTTTTATTTTGTCCAGTATTCCCCATTGAACCATCAGCTTACCAATGGTGGTGCTTTCCCCACCAGGAATAATGAGCCCCGCTACATCATCAAGTTCCTCTGCTTTTCTAATTTCGACAGCTGTAACGTTACAACGTTCCAGCATCCAGCAGTGTTCGCGAAAGGCTCCCTGTAATGCCAAAACTCCTACTTTCATATCTGCCTCCACTAATCATTTCCCGTTTTATTACCAACCGCGATCTTGCATCCGTTCATGATCAGATAGTGTGGAAATTTCAATGCCCACCATTGCTTCGCCAAGATCACGAGAAATTTCACCCAATAATTTAGGATCATTATAATAGGTAGTCGCTGCCACAATTGCTTTCGCTCTTTTCACAGGATCACCAGATTTAAAGATACCAGAGCCAACAAAGATACCATCGCAACCTAAATGCATCATTAATGCTGCATCCGCTGGAGTCGCAATGCCGCCAGCCGCAAAATTAACAACTGGTAAACGACCTAGTTTTCTAACTTCCATGACCAGTTCAAGAGGTGCTGCAATATTTTTAGCAAAAGTTGCAACTTCTTCAATCGGCAAATGTTGTAACATCCGAATTTCACTCATTACCATACGGATGTGTTTAACCGCTTCAATCACGTTACCAGTACCAGGTTCCCCCTTAGTACGAATCATAGCAGCACCTTCGCCAATACGGCGTAAGGCTTCACCAAGATTTTTCGCACCGCACACAAACGGAACTTTAAACTGTCCTTTATCAATATGGAATTTATCATCAGCAGGAGTCAAAACTTCACTTTCATCAATATAATCCACACCGAGAGATTCTAATATTTGTGCTTCCACAAAATGACCAATTCTACCTTTTGCCATGACTGGGATTGTAACCGCATCCATGATTCTTAAAATAATACTAGGATCTGCCATACGCGCCACGCCACCAGCAGCCCGAATATCTGCAGGTACACGCTCTAATGCCATAACAGCGCAAGCTCCAGCTGCTTCTGCCAGTTTTGCTTGTTCAGGAGTCGTTACATCCATGATAACGCCACCCTTGAGCATTTCAGCTAACCCAGCTTTTACACGAAAAGTTCCTTGTTCCATATCATTATTACCTCCTGTATTTGTTTTATATTTAATTCTAGTAAAACCTACCATTTACGACTTTTAAAAGTTATGATTGTATTATAGAATAAAATAGACCTCTTTAAAATATACAGAATTACTATTTTAGGTAGGGACAGTTTAGAGGAGGTTTTGCCTTATGAATTTAATAATACTAGAATCAAAAAAGAAGATTCCCTTATATATACAGCTCTATAACTATTTTAAGACTGAAATCGAAAAAAACAGGTTGCAACAAGGTGAAAAACTCCCTTCCATTCGCGAGCTTGCCAAAAGTCTTTCCCTTAGTAAAATAACCGTGGAAAGAGCTTATCAACAACTAGTAAGCGAAGGGTATATCGAAAACTACGATCGTTCTCGTTACACCGTCAACAAATTGGACGGATTTACTTGTAAAACCGTTCCGTGGCTTACAGAAAGTAAGACTACGAATTCAACCCCTCTAACAGAAAGTAAAATCCTCTATGATTTTTCAAGTGGTGAAATGGATCTTGACGGCTTTGATTTTTCGCTCTGGAAACGCTACATCAGTAAAGCTTTCTTACATAAAGAACGTCTTGTTGGTTATGGAAACATTAAAGGCGAGGACGAATTGCGTACGGAAATTGTAAAATATATTCAAAGCTCACGGGGTGTTTATACGGATAAATCACAAATTATCATCGGCGCTGGTGTGCAAAATCTCTTGAGTATTCTGTGTAGTATCTTAAAGCTAGAAAATAACAGCATTGCTTTTGAAGAACCTGGTTTTAAAAATGGCCGACGGATTTTTGCTGATAATGCCTTTCACATTAAACCAATCGCAATGAAAAAAGATGGCATTGACATGGAAGAACTCTTCCATAGTGATGAGCGACTTGTCTATGTAAGTCCATCCCATCAATTTCCAACAGGCTATATTATGTCCATTGGTCGCAGAAATCAATTATTAAACTGGGCCCAAACAAAGAATGGTACTATTATTGAGGATGATTACGATAGTGAATTTCGCTATTACGGACGCCCCATACCAGCATTAAAGGGGCTCGATGTCCGCGGCAATGTTGTGTATCTGGGCTCATTCTCAAAAATAATACCACCGTCCATACGCATTAGCTATATGGTGTTGCCACCAAAATTTTTAGAAATTTATCAAGAAAAATCTTCTCTCTATAATCAAGCTGCGTCTACCATTGAACAGCTTGCGCTTGCTCAATTTATGGCTGATGGTCATTTGGATCGGCAAATTCGCAGGCTACGTAAACTGTATCATGAAAAACGTCGTTTATTTTTCACGGGCATTAAAACCATTTTAGGGGAAAAGGTCACTGTGACTGAAACGGAGTCTGGCCTCCATACCATCCTTACCATCAATTCTAAGTTATCGGTCAAAGAATTGGAGGAACGCGCGCGTAAGCAAGGCTGTTCCGTAGCTTCTGTTGAGCAATATTATTGGGAAGCCCCACGGGAAAAACTACCACAAATGCTATTATATTTTTCAAAAATACCAGCAGCTGAAATAGAAACTGCTCTTATGCGATTAAAAATTGCATGGTTTACCCACTAAATTTTGCTGTTTTTTTTCTTAACCGATTGGACTATTTCCCGGGCAAAAGGCCCCATATTGCCATCAGCATAAGCTTTGAGAATCCCCGCTGCCACTTGCTTAATGGCACTTTTAATAATCATAGGCTCTATAATATTTTGCTGTTTTAATGCTACTTCTATCCCTACAGCTGCTTCCAGAGCTTTCTCGGCGGCAATGTTATTGATGAAATGTACAACATCAGCTCTGCCAACTAGCACATGCCCTACCATCTGAAAAATTTCAATCATCTCTGGTACCAGATCTGTAGGAAATTCATTGACGATAATCACCGGTTTTTGCCCTAATGCTATCTCATCAGCATGCCCGATCAGCTTAATACATATGCACTTCACATGGGAAGCAGCCATTTTTTCTAACATGGGTTGAGCCACATTGGTTGCTATATTTATTACAGTAATTGGGGTATCGATTTGATTGAATACTTTAAGACAGCTCACAACTTCATGATCTGGTACCGCTAAAATGATTTTTTTCATTTTCACCATATCTTCTAGACTATGCGCAACCCCCACATTAAGTTCTTCTGCCACCAGGTTCATTTGCTCCGTATTGCGATCAAACAAACATAACTCCACCTGTCCTGCTAATCGTCTTGCTAAGACCCCACCCATACGGCCCACTCCCACTAATCCGATCTGCATCATCCTTCACTTCCCTTATTTATTGGGGATTAACATGAATTGATAACACAAATTGCTCTGCACCATCAATTGCTCTGCTTACTATCCTATGATTACCTATGAATAAGTAGAACCTCAATGTACATAATATTATGAAATGACGGGGAAAATACTAATTAAAGGAGGTAGCAATTTCTTACTAAAGACTAACGAGAACGAGCAAATAAGTATACCATGAAGGGATGTTAATTCATGAATATTTTGCGTTTTGGTTCAGAACTGGCAAAAAGAAGTTCACCTGCTGGGATCATCCTGGGTGGCGCAGCATTAGTATTGGCTGTACCGCCAGTCCGCCAAGGGTTACGTGCAGTAACCGTCGCAGTAGTTCGTGGAATACTGTCAATCAGTGCTGAAGCTAAAAAAGTTACCACAGCTTCCCGTGAAAGCTTGGAAGGTATAATAAGTGAAGCTAAAAATTCTGATACCTCTTACGCATCTGATTTAGATTTTACAGAGGGTGTGGCAAAATTAAAAACTGGATCACATCATTTCGCTGTGGCAGCAACTATGGGAGTGCTAACGGTTTCTGATAAAGCCAAATCCCTCTATCAGGATGCCTCTAAGCAATTTAAAACCATTGTCCAGGAAGCTAAAAAAACAAAAGAACCTTCTAATTCACCAGAGATAGACACGCATGAAATTGAAAGTGTTCATCACAATCCGGGAGACGAGGACTTAGAAGCCCCCAAGCACTGACCTGCATAATTTAATAGTATAATAAAGAAACCTTGGTTTATCCAAGGTTTCTTTATGCATCTGACTAGCTATTTTTTTTGAAGATGCCTTATTATACTACCGGCATAGGAGCAGGTTGGCAAGGTGCAATTACTAGTTCCTTTTCAGATAACCTATCCCATATTTTTGCCATACCACCATCAATTACAGCGGTCAGCCCTGCGACGCCAAAGGCTAACAACCAGTCCGCAATGGATAAAGACATTGTACCAAAAGTGGGTTGTAAAGCAGGTATATAAATAATCCCCGCCAACAACGCCATCGACACTCCTACCGATCCTAACAATGGCCAATTACTAAATAAATTTACCTTCCCCACCTGTTTTTCAATTCGACAATCAAAGATATGGAAAAATTGACTAAGGGCTACTTGCGCCAAGACTAAGGTACTAGCAGCAACAAAGTTACCACTAATCATCATTCTCCATGCAAATAACGCTAAACTGATTGATCCCATGATCAATCCCCTGGTCAATACCTTCCAACCTAAGTAACCAGCAAATACACTATCAGTTGCACTGCGAGGTCTATGCTGCATAATGTCCTTCGCCGGAGGATCATTTACCAAAGCAATGGCTGGTAGTCCATCGCCAATTAAATTAATCCATAGCAGTTGAATGGGTAACAATGGCAAAGGTAACCCTAATGTAATGGCGAGCACCATTAAAAATACTTCGCCAATATTGGTTGCGAGTAAATAACGAATGGCCTTACGAATATTAGCATAAATGGATCGCCCCTCTTCAATGGCGAGCACAATCGTAGCAAAATTATCATCCGATAAAATCATACTAGCAGCTTCTTTGGTTACATCCGTCCCCATAATGCCCATTGCAATACCAATATCGGCTGCCTTAACTGCTGGGGCATCATTTACACCATCACCAGTCATCGCTACGACGTAGCCTTTTTCTTTTAATGCTTTAATAATACGCAATTTATGCTGGGGTGCTGTTCTAGCATAAACACTTACTTTGCTCACAACATCTGCTAATTGCTTATCTGATAACTGATCCAGTTCCTGCCCGAGCATTACCATACCATCATGATCTAACAAACCTAAATCTTTGGCAATTGCCTTGGCGGTATTGGGATGATCTCCTGTGATCATCACTACTTTTACACCAGCCTGTTTACATTTTACAATCGCAGCCGGTACCTCCGCCCGAGGAGGGTCAATCATACCAATCAATCCGCAAAAGATTAAGTTTTGTTCTAAATCTTCTTCCTCACGATCGTCTTTAGCATCCTCATGATTGGATAAATCGCAATAGGCTGTAGCCAGGACCCGTAACGCTTCGTTGGCCATTTGCTCATTGGCATGACAAATTTTCTGTTTTACCTCTGAACTTAAGGGTAAAATTTGCCCCTCATGTACATAATGGGTGCATACTTCTAGAATACTATCCGGTGCTCCCTTACAATACAAATGCTTGCTATTTGCATCTTGACTAGTGCAAATGACCGACATCATTCGCCGCTCTGATTCAAATGGATTCTCTTTCCTACGAATATAGGATTGTGCCAATTGATCCCACCATAAACCAGCTTTACCCGCAGCCACCAACAGAGCACCTTCAGTAGGATCCCCCTGAATCCCTTTGCTGGTTCGATGTTGATCAAGAGATATGACCTGATCCCGTTGCACCTTTCTTCCATGAATTAATTTTGCATTATTGCATAAAACACCAACTAGTAATGTTTGCATTAATGCTGTATCTGCAGTGGGATCACAAGCAATGCCGTGGCAATAAAACTTACCTTTCGGCACATAGCCATCACCACTTACTTTGTATAATTTCCCATCTGCGTACATTTTACGCACCGTCATTTCATTTTTGGTCAGCGTCCCCGTCTTATCAGAACAAATAACATTTGCACACCCCAATGTTTCAATGGAACTCATCTTACGAACAATAATATTATGTTTTGCCATCCGCTGTACTCCCATGGCTAGGGCAATTACCACTATCGCGGTTAAACCTTCTGGAATTGCTGCTACCGCCAAACTAGCGGCGATTTGCAGCATATATAACAAGTTTTCCCCACGTAAAACTCCTATCAAAAAGACTAGACCTGATATCACCAAACAACCATATGCCAAAACCTTTGCTAATTCCTGCAGTTTGCATTGCAACGGGGTTGGCTCTGCCTTGTGTTGCTGAATAAGTAGTGCGATCTTCCCCATCTCTGTAAACATGCCTGTCGCCACTACAATGGCTGTCCCTCTTCCTCTTGTTACACTGGTGCCCATAAAAACCATGTTTTTACGATCACCCAATACCGTCTGCTCCGTTCCAACCGTCAAGTGATTCTTCTTGCTTGGAATGGTTTCACCAGTAAGGGATGCTTCTTCCACCTCAAAATGCATAGATGTTACAATGCGAGCATCAGCTGGAACTCTATCACCAGCTTCCAAAACAATTAAATCCCCTGGCACTAATTGATCGGCTTTAATCTTCGCTACCCGCCCACCACGAATGACATTAGCCAGAGGTGCTCCTAGCTTTCGTAGGGCCCCTAACGACTCTTCAGCCTTGATTTCCTGGGTCGTACCAAGCAAAGCATTACCAGTAATGATGCCAACCGTAAGCATCGCATGCTTAACTTTACCTAATACAAATGATAATCCTGCTGCACCAAGTAGTACTTTTACCATAAAATCCTTAAACTGACTGCGAAATAGTTGCCAGAAAGAAATCTTTTTGCCTTCAGCCAATACATTCAGTCCATACTTGTATTGGCGAACTTTCACTTCCTGCTCACTTAGTCCAAAATGAAGAGATGTATCTAGTTGATCACAAACATGATCCAGGGATATACCATTCCATGGTCCACCTTCACTGCCTAACTGCTTGGCTGCTAAAATCCCTTCTAATTCTGGCTCGATTCCTCTTCTCATAAAAGCAATATTATCTGGTGGTTTTTGTGAGAACCTTTGCAGATCAAGATGATTTGCTGGATTCCCTAGTTCCATCATCGGTTTAGGTGCAGTGTTTCTCTTATTCTTCAATAATCGTGATGAATTTAACAACACTCCCACCGTACTGATATTTTGCAATAACACTGCCGTCACCGGAGATATTAATTTCATCACTGCCAATCCGATCCCAATTGCATTCACGCCTACGGAAAAGGCTAAATTCTGTCTCATCACTTGCATAGTTTTTTTACTAATTGCCACAATACCTGCGACCTTACGTGGATCATTGTCAGTGACGATCATATTGGCTGATGTAATAGCCTCTTGGGTAGCGCAAGTCATAGCGACGCCAATATCAGCAGCTACCATCGCTGGTGAATCGTTGGTACCATCGCCTACCATAATCACCTTGCGCCCTTGCTTTCTTAAATGGGCAACTAATTTAACCTTATCCTCTGGTAACATGGCGCTCCAACTATGCTTTACCCCTAGTTGCTCCGATATGGTTTCTACGGCGTAAGCATTATCCCCCGTAATGATGCCAATTTCTTCAATACCAGCATTTCGTAGATCTTCAATTGCTTTTTTGCTTGCAGGGCGCAGCACGTCCTGAATACTAATTACCCCTACTAGATTTTGATTAACAGCCACATAAAGTGGACTATTACCTAAATGCTGCATTCGTAGTGCCTTTGCCTTACCTAAACCAATATTAATTTTTTCTTGTGCCATTAATTCTTCATTACCTACACATACATAATCATCACCAACGATAGCCTTCACGCCATACCCCACTGCCATCTCACTCTCAGCAGCCGGTAATGTAAGCTGTCTAGAGTCAGCTTCAGCTACCAGAATATGCGCCAACGGATGACTCGTGGACTTCTCTGCTGCCGCTGCCAATATCAAAACTTGCTCGTGGCTAAAATTTTTATCTACAATCACGATTTCTCCTACCTGAGGCTGCCCACTGGTAAGTGTCCCCGTCTTATCAAATAGTACAAAATCCACCTGTTCAGCAACTTCCAAGGCACGTGTATCTTTGACAAGTATCCCCTGCTTTGCCGCCTGAGCCACCGACATCCCGAGTGAAGTATTGGCTGATAAAGCAATCGCCACTGGACATCCTGCTAGCAATACGGCTAAACTTCGCTGAAAATCCCGCGTCAATAAAAGTATTACTGCCGCAATACCAATCGCCCACGGTACTAACTTGATGGCATATAAATCTCCTGAGTGGACTCCGCCACGCTCAGTAGCGGCTTTTTCTACCATGTCTATAATACGAGCCATACTCGTATCTTTGCCTACCCTTACGGCCTTAATCGTAAGCTCCCCTGCTTCAATGGTTGTGCCTGCAAAAATGGGATCACCAATTGCCTTGCTACTGGGAAGGCAATCAGCACAAATTGCAGCCTGGTTTACGGTAGCTTGGCCACCTACTACCTCACCATCTACAAGCACTCTTTCACCACGATTCACGACAACAATATCTCCTACAGCTACCTCTTTTACTGCAACTAGCTCTTGCTGCCCATGATGGAGGCGTCGAACGGTCTGCTGTTTACCCACTAGCATTTTTTCAATCATCTTACGAGTGCGTGCCTGCATAATATAATTAAATAACCCACTCAGTTGTATCAGCCACAACACCGACAAACCAGTAATACTTTCACGCATCGCAAGCAGCGTCAAGGTAGCCACAGAAATCAGCAAATCATGATTAATTCGTTTAGTTTCAACCAGATGTGCTACACCACGTCGCAAAATTGGATACCCTGCAACAATCGTTGTTATGGCTGCCAGATTAAATATTTGTTGGGATGAAGATAAGGTGGAACGTCCAAGGATCAGACGTTTGATGGCTATTCCAGCCAGAATTCCGCCGGTTACGACAGTGTTAAATACTTGTACCTTCGGTGAAATTTCACCTACATCTACATGTTTATCCTGTGGTGTTATCTCTTGATGAATAGTCATTCTTGTTTCTGGAAGAACTGCGGTTTCTTCTCCTACCAATCGTGTCTGCTGAAAAGACTGATGAGTTTGATTAATCTCCTGCTTAATCTGCGGAAAAGTTATTTGGTGTTGATTAAAATAAATGAGCGCCCGACCGGTAAGGGGATTTGTGGCAACGGATTTTACTCCAATCACAGCCTGTAATTTTTCCGCTAAGTATTCAGCAAACGCTGGATTTTTATGCAGATGATCCACTGCAATACGTAAACGTCCTGGTATTAATCGCACTGTCTTAGTTGCTATAACTTCTGGAAGCACTGTTGGGACCTCCCTCTATTCGTGTCTATTGATCGTAAGGCAGCGTATTTTTTTGAAACATGATACCTTAACAAAAACAGCAAGGATATCGTTCCTCACTGTTTGTATTAATTATTATTTTAAAATATCTTTAGACGAGTTAATGAAATACCAGATAAAAGATTATCTTTAGTTTCCTTGCTACGCTGTTTGATATAGCCAAACAATTGACCCAAAAACTCTTCCCACAATAAGATTGTTCCCTGTTTACTTTGGGGAGATTCCCTTCGTATGATAATGCTAAGATCAACTGCTGCCCTTAATTCTGTGGCAATATGATTAAACTTTTCACTAAGGATCTCAAGTTTTTCTGAACTTTCGCTTTCAACGTTTAATACTTTTGACACTAGCTTCCCTCCCGCTATATTACCTCACTATTGTATAGGATCCTTAGGATCAATCAATTCTTCCTCTGCCACCGCATTATCAATTGAATTTTTTAATTTCTCAAACTCAGCTTCTGCTACCATATCCTCCATGTCTTCCTTCACACTACTGAGCAATCCTTTGGCTTGCTCAGACAAATCTTTTACGCCTTGCACGGCTTTCATAGCAACAGGATGTAATGATTCTTTTAGGGTGGGAAATAACAAAGCCCCTAGTAAAGCCACGCCAACACCATAGGCAAAATTCTTATTGCTGGGACTTTTTAGCCGATGAGACATTCTTTGTCGCGCCTTGGTAAAGGATCCGCTCTCGGCACCTTGCTCTACCATTTCAATCAAGTCCGCAAGATTTAACAATTGACTACGCTCTTCTTGAATCATCTGTTGTAACGCTTTATGAGCATAAGGATCAGAAATACTAGCCAACTGATGTTCAGAAGCACGTACCGCTGCTAACTTGGCTGTAAAAACCTCATCAAGGGCTGCTACTGACTCCTCATTCATCGTTTCCATCGCCTGTTTGCGCCGACTTCGTTCATCACCATGTCCTCTATTTTCTCTAAGAGCTACTCTCTCCTCTTCAGGAGTTTTTGCTTGTCCTTCTATAGCCAATATTTTGTCCTCCCCTTTAAACATTTATTCTTTATCTTTCAGGAATATTATGCCTAAAAGGAATTATTTATATACTAGCCCATTATAATTCAGTCCCAAAATGGCAAAAAAAAATAAGCTAACCTATCGCAATGATGTTAGCTTGCCTTAATCGATATCCCATTTTTCTTCTGCTTTTGGGCTACTTGGTTATTGTCCCTCGCCACTAATAAAGCCAATTTTTTTTCAAAGCAACTAGCCATAGTCTGATCATATAAGTCATAAAAAGCCTTGGCAGTAATCGCTCTCATATCCTGGTTAATTCGATTTTCTATATTGGTCATTGCACCTGTCAAATATTTTTTTATTTCTCGCTGATAACGTAATATTTGCTCTTCTGGCTGACAATCCACAGCACTGATAAAAATGCTACCTATTTTAAACTTCTTTGCTACCTTTTCAAAAATTGGTGGACAATTGAGAGTGGATAAGCATTGCTCTCCTACTTTATTAGCAAGTATCGTCATATATTCTGCAACAAGTATTGCCTTGCAATACTCAGCAAATTGTCTCTCAACATCTTGCTGGTGTTGAACTAGCTCATCTACATCCCATTTAATACCCGCTATTTTTAATGATGTAACGCCAAATAGCAACTGAAACTCCTGCTGGATCTCATGCTTTAGATTCATTTGTAGCTGCTGTAACGGTGCACTGGACAGCATTCTCTGAAAAATATTGATCTGCTTGACTGTCCATCTCTTATTAGCAATTTGTGTTGCGTAAGACCCAATATAAACCTGCTGTTGCGCGAAAAATTTGCTTATGGTCTTTGAAATCAAATTTAGACAATGCTCTACGCGATTGGCTACTTCTGCTTCTTTTTTAGCTCTCTTACCTTCCAATAATAGAATCAACATTTCTCTTTTATTTCTATATATTTTACGCATATTTACTCTATTCACTGCCACAGAATTAATGGTTTTCGATGGAAATAGAACAATTCCTTGTCTGATAGACCAATTTCTATTTTCCATTATCACCTAACCTCCCTTAGCAGATTATACACTTCCATTCATTTTATATTCTCATTATAGGTCATGATAAGTGAATCCGTATTATGCTATTATTAAACTTTTGTTAAGACGATCTGGATCTTACACTTTCAACCCTAACGGGAATAAGTAAGATTGCAATTGACCCCAAAAAGCTCTTACACAGAATATATACATCCCACTATATCTTTTATATGGCAATCGTCAGAAATAGAAGCTCGGGCTTCGCGTAGCCTTAGATCGGGAGCAAGCGGTGCCCTAGCTTCTGTTCCTGCCAGACCACCAATATAGACTAATGCCAGATGTATTGTCTGAAAACTTCAAAATTTAATGTTTCACGCGAAACATTTTCTCTGAAAAACAGCCATTATTTCCTTGAAATGATAGCTATTTTTGCGGTCATATTTCAATACAGTCGATCCTCTCACTGTTGACGAGACAATGCTTCTCTCACACTGAACCCCACGGCACTACCCGTCAGCCACCAAGTAGCTCCCACTGGCATAATCACGATTCTCGCTAACCGCAGCACATCCGATTGAAAACTCAAATAGTAATGGTGTAAAAAAAATAAGGAGAGCATTTTGCTCCCCTTGCCTTACTACCCATTATCTATTAGTCATGCTCGTAACTAGCCTGTTCTTGTTTCTTCATATTACACTCTTTTTTTCCGCTGCTATACACTAAAGGAATGACAATACTATGCAATAATAGCCATGCTCCCCAACCAATAGCTGGCGTAATCAACCAATTCAAATTAATCGCCTCCTTACACTTATTATCTGCAAAGAGGTACTTTTTATTTATACCAAAATTTGTAACATTTATTTTATTGCCACATCTACTACTTCTGCTATGGCTAGATAATAACAGTCACTACCAAGTGCTCCCTCATCACTAGCTAAGCCAAATCTGGATCACGGGAATGATATTTGGCTCATAAAAATACTGTAAAAAAATAAATATAATCAATCCAACCGCCGCGCCTACAATGCAGCCATTAATACGAATCCATTGCAGATCATCACCAGCTTTATCTTCAATAAAATGATTTAAATCCTGATCGGTGAACGAACTTAATACTTCTTGTACAATTGTGCCAATGAGGTAGTGTTCTTTTTCAACCAATTCTACTAATGCTTGTTTTATGCGAACTTCTAGCCATTGTTGCATTTCAGAGTCAGTTTTAAAACGTTGCCAATGCTGATCAGCTTGACTATATACCCAGTCTAGTAAATGAGTGTGAGTCGCTGTGCTTAGCTTGTTAATCAAGTTATCAGTTAAGTGTCTTACCATCTCAGTTAACTCCACACGTTCCGCCACTACTACTTTCCATTGCTCCATTTCATCCGCCCCAGGAAATTCACTATCGGGTTTATTGGCTACTGCTATTAATTTTCCATGTATCCATTGATGCATGATATGGTGTGGATTTTTTATTTCCTCAAGGACGTATAACAATTCTTCATATAAAGCCTCCGTTGCATCCGAAACATTTACACTATTGGTCTGCTCCCCAATCCAAACCACAGCCTTTTCTAGCAATGACCTGGTTTTTTCATGCTTTATATCCTTCAGATAGTGATAAATGGCCTTTTTGGTATCAGGACGTTGGATACGCTTTATTAGTTCATCTAGTATAAAAATGACCATCTGTTCGTCTTTTTCTTGCTCTAATCCCCACTTCATCAATTCCCGACAAATAGGGGTGAGTTTTGTTTCTTTAATTTTAGTTTTAATGAAATTCTCTACATAACCGACTAAAACAGCAGGATCAATATTCTTGATCATATCCTTACTGTGAGCCTCTAGTAAATTTTCCAGCAGCTGTTTGCCACCTTTATGATCGATCCAATCAATGATCAGCTCCACGAAACAAACGGTATCAACGCGTTTTTTAATGGATTTAACGCTAAGCAAATCTTGTTCGATCATATCGCCAATTGCCTGTATCACCCGATCACGATGACGGGGAATTAATGCTGTATGCCACGGAAACCCTAAGGGTTTTTTAAAAATTGCTGTAATGGCAAACCAATCGGCGATCCCCCCCACTAAAGCCCCTTCCATTGCCGTATAAAACATGTTTAGAGCTGGCGTATGCCCATAACTATACCTTAGCCACACAGCCACAAGAAATAAGCTAAATACCAATGTTAATATTTTGTTCGCCATATTTTTATAATTCATTATTACCCACCCTCACTCAAAACCAAAACGTCAATAAGTGGATGACCATTCCGACCACTCCACCAACCACTGAGCCATTAATACGAATCATCTGCAAATCATTACCCACTTTGTTTTCAATAAAATTTACCAACCGTTCATTCGTAAACTCATTTAAACTATCTTTTACGATGACTCCAATTTTATGATGGTGGGTATCAATCCAGCCACTCAGTATCGTCTTAAGATACACATCAAGCTTCGCTCGTTCAGCCTCATTGTTCGCAAACTCAGCAATGGATTTGTCAATCTGATCTGTTATTGGTGAAAGCCAGCGAATAATTTGCTTATTATCAACCGCTTCTTTGCCATATATAAAATTCATTCCCTGGGCTACATAATGGCCGAAGTTGAGCTGACTTGAAAATTTCTCCTGTATCCATCCTTCGACGCTTTGTTGAAAATTCTCATTAGTTCTTAGCTTTGTAATAAAATGCAGAATCCCCACATTCATTTGCAACCGTATCGGATGATCCTGATTTTTCATTTCTGACAAAATGGCAACTAATGCGTGCTGCGCCCCACTTGCTACTTGTGCCGGCGACAAATTCATTAAACGATTGAAAAATTTCCTTCTACTCATACCCCTTTCATAGTTTTCTCGAACATCGATAAATATCTCGGCTAATAAGGGTTGTAACTGCTTGTGATTGGCGATTATGATAAATTGATTTATCATAATATCTATTATTTTTTCATGGTAACCATATTTCATCAGCCACTCTATCACTTCAATAATATAAGTTGAAAACTTTATTTTTTTCCGATTATATTGCATCACATTATCAATAATACCTGCGATCTCTTCTGGTTTGATCTGGGCAAACATATCTTGCATAAAACGATACAAGATCTTTTTTAGATAACTTTTCCCTTTATGCTCAATCATGAAATGAATTACTATACCTGATATATTATAGTCATCCAACCGTACCTTAATGTTTTCTTTTACTAAAATCTCATTTTCAACCATCTCGGTAAGTGCTCTGAAAATTCGCTCCCGATTACGGGGAATGATCGCGGTACGAAAAGGTATCCCTAGAGGACGGCGGAACAAGGCTGTCACCGCAAACCAATCTGCCAAGCCACCAATCATTGCCGCCCCAAACCCGCCCGTCAGTACTCCTCCCATAAAAGTATGCCGAAAAGGATAAACAATAAAAAAAGTCACCGATACTGCACCTAAAATGAAAGTAGCTTTATTTTTATTATTAATCATAATCTCGCATTAGCTCTAATACTATAATTACCATAATTTATAGCAAACATCAACAAATCCTCCCAATTAAAGATATTTATTCTACTTTTCGCTGTATTTTTAGCTTTTCCTTTAAAAATATCTAGATTTCCTAAAACACGTAGTAACGATTCTCTTTCTACAATTATATTTCCTAATACTAAAAAAAATAATCCCTCTACATCAGTAGAAGGATTATTTGTCGTTTAGTAATTTTCCCCTTTAAATTCACTAATACTCAAGGTGCTGTCTTTCGTATCATTGGCCGTTATCACTACAAGATCACCAACTTTGGCTAGCGGTACTTTTGGTGAGGTATTGGAACTACCA
>Ga0224518_1000057_pt1 | contig 20875 bp, 24 predicted proteins | sample IRBST25metaG_FD_179891 | JGI IMG/M metagenome (GOLD analysis project Ga0224518, IMG submission 179891) | Peat soil microbial communities from Stordalen Mire, Sweden - IR.B.S.T-25 | ecosystem: Environmental > Terrestrial > Soil > Wetlands > Peat | place: Sweden: Norrbotten County, Stordalen Mire...
TTTTCAAACCAGGCAGTAGTGATATGGAGAGAATCTTTAGAGCATCGAATCGAATCAACTGAATTCTGCCATGATGGTATAAACTCCCAGAACCCTTGTAATTGATCCCAATTTACTACATCAAATTCCATAGAATTGATTACAGCTTCACAGGAGTTTACTTTATGAATTCCTGCTTTGTCAGCTTGATAACAATTAAAGGCTCTCGCTATTTTAAACCCTTCTTTTAGATATAAATCAGCAGCTACCTGATTGGCTTGAAGTACTTCTAGCAAGTATTGTTCAACATTGTTTTGTAGCAGTATTTCTTTTGTACTTGCAAATAGCTTTTTCGTTATTCCTTTTTTTCTATGTATCGGTATAACACCCGTTCCGGTATCATATGCCGTAATTTTATTATTCCAGCTCCGCATTCCATTTAAAATGAAACCAATTAATTCATCGTTTTCATATGCTCCGCAAGAAATCTCTGGTAAGTATCCTCGCCTTGTAAGCATCCTTTGAAATACTTCTAGCGGCAAATTAATATTCACCTGGTAATCTGAAAAAGCCTTTGTAAAAGCAGTATATAAATTAACATCCCTTTCATCGGTAAGTACTCTATAATGAAACACGGTTCACCGCACCTTCCTTTTACCAATTTATTAATGATCTCCATACACTTAAGCCTTGGATACTCTGCTATCCCACCTTAGCTCACAGGATCACATACTATTCTTCAACTCCCCTCATAATTGCAACCTGAACACAACTCTTGCCATGCAAAAAAAGATCCCCAAAGTACTTTGTGGATCTTTTCGCTATTATGGATTATTTTTCCTGCTATTTTTTAGAGGCTAGGCCTTTAAAACTAAAAATCACTCAATTATTGCAGTTTTAATATTTTTTCCATTTGCATATCTTTCTAACAGTTCTTTACCGTATTTTAAATATTCTTCAATATCCGATTTACCACTAAAAGAAAAAATACACATTACTATTTCACTTACATCATTCGTGATCATAGCTCGCTCTGAATCACTGGTCGGGCTGCCAAAACTATTGATCCCATCCGTTAACACAGGAATATTTTCTATGCTGATTAGTTCTTTACCAATGCCTTTATATTGCTCTCCTTGTTTACCGATTACCAAAGTAACAGGCGAATAGAGGTTTTTAACATTATAAGAACCCACAGGAAACTTGGATTTCAATGATAGTAAATTATTAATTTCCACAACATTATTTATTTTATAAACGCCCTTTCCTTGCAATACCCTTCTAATTAAAGCTTCCGAAGATAACCTATATTTGCTCGGCGCTTTACCTAATTTTTTATATACTTCTCTTCCAGCTTTAATGTTAGCTAAGGCTGCTAACTCCTCCAGTTGTATTTCCCTCTTCAATACATCACAATGACTATTAATTTCTCTCCACAACTCATCATCACTGCTTGCTACGCTTACATTCCCTTGTATACATCCTAGTGTTATTTCCGGACAAATTTCCTTTAATTCTTCACCAATTTTAATATCTAACATACTATAAATTAACTCCTTCCTATATGATATTCTCTTGCAAGAAAAATGGTTATCGCCTACCTACTGGCGGTAACCATTTTTCTCATCGTATTGAGCAATATTCACACATCGGTCACCTTATTTAAATAACTGAGAAATGATCACCGTTGTTAGCTTATTTGCGCTTATTGGCTTGGACAAATAATCATCCATCCCAGCATCGATACATTTTTCTTTATCCCCTTGCAATGCATTTGCCGTCAAGGCGATTATCGGCATGGCCTTTTTTAAGCCCCGCTCTTGTTCACGAATACGAATCAATCTAGTTGCCGTAAAACCATCCATGACTCATATTTGCCAAAAAACAGCTTTTTATCCGATTGGATTCTTCTGCTGCTTCTCGTGCCGTCTGAAGCTGATTTTTTATTTGTTTTTGCTCAGTCATATCTATGAAACTCTCTAGCAACACTCTCCAGCCACCCATCTGGATTGGAACAACCGTTTTTAAAATTGGTACGATATTTCCATCACGTGCAAGTAAAACACGTTCTGCTCTATCTACAACTTGACCTAAATCTAAAACCGGGCAACAATTGAGTTCCGCTGGGCATAAAAATTTGTGACATATATTACCTACTACTTTTTCACGGCAAGTACCTGCCATTTTTAGCGCTTGCGGATTTATTTCAAGTATTCTGCGAGTTTCAGCGTCGACCAGCATAATACCGACCTGAATGTTATCAACAATCAACCGCATCTTATTAATCTCTTCCTGAACTCTCCGTCCATGTTCTTGCTTTTGCGCTGAAAAAACTTCCTGTTTGATTATCAACTCTAATTCATCTACTATTTCTGGATATGCTTCTAAAAGAAAACTTTTATTGTGTCTATGTAAAACATCCTCAAGGGTTGTTTTCACAACAACTCATCCTCACTTTCCTAGTTAAAGCAATTTCATCGTTAGATATTCTACAGCGTCAAATACAATGGAAGATTGATAATGGTAATTTGAGGGACATACTTATCGGTTTGTATTCTATAAAAATTTCCAAAAACCTTGTACTTCATTTAAGTTCTTCATAATAAAAACAATCACGATTATCTTGTTTTTGTATCTTACCATACAAAAACAACATCCTATCACGAATTGATTGTGCCGTTCTAGTAATTCTATATACTAAAAATAAGCAAAACAAAACGCGTATAATTGGTGAGGAAGGTAGGTTTTAAGAATGACTAGCATTAGTATACGGCACTATCCATTTCATAAGATTTTAATCACGGTTATTGTTATATTTTTAGCCCATCATCTATCCATGTTACTTCATGAATGGACTCATGGCACATTTGCTTGGCTTTTTGGTTATAAAACAAATCCCTTTGCTATTTATTATGGCGACTGGACCCTATTAGATGCTTGGGAGCTTGTTGATTACAAAGCCATTTTGGCGAAAGGCAAGGGGTGGATTGTAGCGATTATCGGGATTAGTCCAATTATTGTAGGGGCAACTCTTTATTTAATTGGCATAAAAGTACTATCCATTCCCAAAATCAAAAATATAAAATTACTTTGGTATTTCTTATTCTGGTTTACCTTATCCAATTTGGGGCAAGTTTTAGATTATGTCCCAGTTCGAACTTTTACGAATTACAGCAATGGTCTTTTGGACGGAGATATTGGTCACTTTCTACAAGGCTTGCATTTATCACCATGGGTGATTTTCTTCCCAGGAACGATATTCGTCATCATTGCAATATGGGAGTTTTTTAAAGTTGAAGTACCCCAATTGTATGCTGTGATGGAAATTTCCAGTTTTCATCGAAAGTGGTATTTACTAGTAGTGTTGTTGTATCTGTTTGCTTGGTATGGCGCCTCAGGCTTTCATTCATCAGCCATCTCCAAAGATTTTAGTCGTTTATCAATTTTAATGATACCCATCCTATTTACAATTTGTAATCCGGCACGTAATTGGGTGAAGTAAATATTTTAAGGAGAATAATTATGGGAAATTTGACTACTGAAGACTTGCAACCAGCACCTTCGACAGTTCGAAGTTTCTTTAATAAAGACTTCATTGCAAGCGCAATCATTCCCTTGATCATCTTTTATATTTTCAATCATATGAAGATGGTTCTTGTAGGCACAATCTTATCGGGTTGCTGGTGTCTTAGTGTTTTTTTAATTAAATTAATTCGAGAGCATAAAATAAATGCAATTGCCTTATTGTCAGGAATTTTTTCGGTAATTGGATTGCTGTGCACTATCATCTCGCAAAATCCAACCGTTTATTTAGCGGAGCCAATATTTGAGGATATTCTATATGCTATACTTTTTTGGGGCTCCCTCTTTTTCCCTAGGCCATTAATTCAGGTGTTTGTAGAAGATTCTCATATGTCAGCTTTCTCTGAAGGTTTTCGGAAAACTCAACAATATAAAGCTGCTTGGAGGATACTTACGATTGCTTGGGGAGCTTTGAATGTAAGCCAAGCACTGTTAAGAGTTGCACTATTATATTCCGTACCAATAGACCTTTACTATACGATCAGTAAGATTTACGTCAATGTCTCCTATCCATTACTTATGATATTTTCTTATCAGTTTCCAAAATGGTATTGGGAAAGAAGCAAATCTGAACACCCGTAAATGCTCTATCTCCACCAAGTAGACACAGGGTACTCCGCAGAACTAGCAATTACAGGTTCCCCAATCTTAGGTGTAGTAATGTTTACTTTTCTTTCCTTTGCCGCTACAGTTACCCGCTCAATGGGCTCTGCCCATGCATGAAAAGCCAAGCTGAAAGCAGCCCAATGTATCGGGAGCAGCCAATTTCCTGCAACATCAATATGAGCTTGTACTGTTTCTTCAGGGATCATATGAATCCCAGACCATCGTTGATCATATTGGCCACACTCCATCAGTGTCAAATCAAATGGTCCATATTTTTTGCCAATTTCTTTGAAATGAGGACCATAGCCACCATCGCCACTAAAGAAGACTTTCGTTTGTTGACCAGCAATCACCCATGAACACCATAGAGTTTTGTTACGATCGAACAACCCCCGTCCGGAAAAATGCTGCGCTGGTGTGCAAACCAACGTCATCCCATCAACGCTCCATTGATCCCACCAGTCAAATTCTCTAATCTTGCCTTGATCAATCCCCCACTTTTCCAAGCGGGCTCCCACACCATAAGGAACGCAGAATAGACTTGTTTTATCTTTTAGCTGCATGATGGAATGATAGTCCAAATGATCATAATGATCATGAGATAAAAGTACAACATCAATTGGTGGTAGTTCCTGCGGCTCAATGGGTAACACTCCACTAAAACGTTTACCCCCGAATATTGGAAATGGGGAGGGATAATCGTTAAAGGTAGGATCTAATAATAATCTTTTGCCTTCCAGTTCTACTAATACCGTCGAATGGCCAAACCAGGTGACTCTTGTTTGATTAGTATCTTGCATGGATAAGCCGTCGATGAAACTTACAGGTATGGGCTTGTCTGGTTTTCTTATTGGATTGGCTTTTAGAAAATCTCTCAATATCGTAAACATGTTTTTCACCCTCAACTAATTAATTACAAAGGATATCAATTATATTTTTACAACTGTCGAAGTATTTTGCTGATTTTTTTTAAGCAAAGCCCGCAATACGTAAGGTATGCGGCAGCACTACAAGCAGATTATTCTGGTCGATGCCGCAATGCTAACATGTTACTGACTTCAGTAACTAATTTTTCATTTACCCTACAGATTAAAAATTTGCCTCTTTTTTCAGTGGTAATCAAATCTGCATTTGCCAATTCTTTTATATGATGTGAAATGGTTGGCGCACCAATGTTTAAGCAACTAATAATATCCGCAACACAACACTCTCCACCCGTTTCAAAACTAGCTTCGTGAGCCTCTGCAATTTTCAAATACAATTCCAACCGATTCTGATTAGAAAGAGCTTTAAATATCTTTGTCATTGTTTTTGTATCCATCTTTACATCCCCATCATTAATTAGATTACATTTCGATAATTATGAAATTGATTGTAGTTGATTTTTGTTTTTTTGTCAAACAGGATTCATATCCTCCAATACTTTTCCCTATCAATTAGTTGCTGCTTATCTCGTATTTTTACCATTGGTATATCTGTTTGCAGTAAAGTTAGACTATGGAGTATACGAAGATTATGTGACCTTTTTACTATGGTGAATTACTGATTGCGCAGCACTTACCATTCGATTCTATCTACAAAAAGGATGGTAAAAAAAGCCCATATACTTAGGAGGTAAAATGTGACTTAGCAAAAAAATTCCTCATACATTCACCATGAACAATTGCACTGAATCAGCCCTATAATATAAACAAGAAACTAGAGGAATATCTAGCTTCTTGTTTATTATTTATGTAGAGGATTTTTAATGTATTGATTAAGCTGCTTTATCTTGTCTATCCTGAGTATTGATTTTTATGAGCCGTGTATTAGGGACAAAATTGATGTTTTTTCCCTGTAAGCTCTCTTCTAACACGTCACGAATTTTAATATGAGTATCTTTCCCATTAAGACCTTGTTTAAAGACACTATAGCCATCGCCACCTATCCCCATAAAATCATTAGTAACAACAAGATAGGTTTTGTCAGCGACTAAGGCACTTCCATTTGCTAACGTTATATTAACCAAAGCCGCCGCTCCTGATTTATCTGGATCATAAGTAATATTTAGTCCTGAATATTGAAGAGTGCCCTTGTCAGGATTCCCCACACCAAATTGTAATACTTCGCAAATTTGGGCACCGGTTAGTTCTACTGTATATAAGGTATTATCAAAAGGCATTACTTCATGAATCATACCTTTGGTAATGTTTCCAGCAGGTAAATTAGCGCGCAATCCACCAGGATTGGTAAAAGCAATATCCGCATTTACAGCTGTTCTCATATTGTCTGTCACCCACTGGCCAAGGGGAGAAACTTCGGTCCGGCTACGAGGTAGTGGATTGGTCAACTGCCCAATAACCTGGTTACGAATTGGCTCAATATTTTTCAGCGTATTGTTGATAATTTTTTCAACTTCAGGATCAGGCTGTTGGGGTGCTACATCAATAATACTAGGAGTGATACTTTCTACCCTTTTTGTTTTTGTGTTATATGTTATTGTAGTTTTACCAACAAGTTTTCCCTGGGATGCAGCTTGAATCAGTGCTGTATTTCCAACCATACCACATACTTTTTGATGAGTATGGGCTGAAATAACAACTTGTAATTCAGGACAAGATTTTGCTAATGTAACTCCGTCACCACTTAGTGCACCTGTTGAGAAATCCATAAAGCTACCAACATGGGTAAGAGCAACAATAATATCAACGCCCTTCTGTCGTAACTCTGGTAATAATTCTTGTACCGTTTGGGATGGATCAGCAAAGGAGAAATTACTAATATTATTAGGATTTGTCGTCGTGGCAGTCTCTGGAGTTGCCAAGCCAATCACACCGACTTTTACACCTTTAATCGTAAGGATCTCATAAGGACGCCATATATTGCTTCTTTCACCAGTTTGCTTATCAATAATGTTTGCTGCCAGCCAAGGAAACTTACATGACTTCATCTGATTTTCAAAAGCATTAACTCCCACATCAAATTCATGATTGCCTACTGCAGAGGCATTTACTCCAATTTGGTTTAACACTTCAATGATAGGTTCACCCTTTAATTCATCACTTTCAAAGGTTCCTTGAAACATGTCGCCACCAGCAAATAAGAGGGTGGCAGGGTCTTTCATTTTTTCTTGTTCAATGACTGCCGTCATTTTTGCTGCACCCGGACTGCTATTTGTCGCAACTAATGTTCCGTGTAAATCGTTTATGGAGAGTATGTTTATTGTTACAATATCTGCTTGAGCGGCAAACACCGACAATGGTGTTGAGCAGAATGCCAAACAAAGGATCAAGACCGCTAAGCCAGTCTGCAATTTTTTATTTATCATATTATAATCCCCTTACATACATAATTAAGTTTAGGCACAAAGGTCCCCGCACAAATTTAGTGCTTACTTATTACTGTTTGTATATAATCCGCTTCAAATTCTCATTTACTTGGGTCTGCTCTCCAAACTCTGAACAGCGCTTTTCATTCCTTTCACTTTGCCCAAGGCATACAACAGCATGAAACTGTGCCTTGAGTCTAGAGCATGAAGATCATTTTTTAAAATATTCTTCAGTTTTTTCGACTCCCTCCTTATATGATTTAATCATTTCAGACACTATAATTGCGTATTGCGACTCTCCATCCGGAATGCCCAATTCATCAATAAAACTAATTGATATTATTTGCACATTAGTATAAAATCGACGATTTGGAGATTCATTCGCGCCGTCTACTATTTTCCCAAATAAAAGCATAGACTTATCCTTGCAAATGGCATTCCCAACAGCACTTTAATCAATTGATATCCGCTTAAAAAGAATTGTCGAATCTCAAAAATACATAAGACTTTGCTTTTATTAGAATCATTTTACATTTTATCCCTATTATAGGTAAAGGCCATATGTCCCTTTTGTTACACTATTTGCATCAGCCTATCATTTATTTTACAAATAGTTATACAGGAATAGCCCCCTGTGTTAGCATAGTTGTCGTAGGGTTCTGAATGAACTATAGTAAGATTAAGTTTTAGTTTCGCAAAAAAGAAGCCAGAAATACTCCTCAGCATGAGGTATTTCTGGCTTCTTTGCTACTCTTTGCGCAGAAGATTATTGGCAAGTGACATGATATGAAATTCTTCAGAGTTTTTTCAATATAGTGGATATTTTTTTATTGACAATGCCTTCTTATTGGAGTATATTTCGTTTAAAGAACATTTCGCGTGACGAAACAAATTAGGAGGTCGTTTTATGAAAAGCAATCAAGAAATGTATGATTTTATATTAAATAATATTCGAAAAGTGATTATGGCGGAAGAATTGATCAATGTTGATGCTTCCGTATCAAGGCTCGAACTGTTGTCGTTACTACTAATACAACGTCAGCCAAATATTACGATGAGTGACTTGGCTGTGGGTATGGCAGTACCAATGAGCACAGCTACTGGCATCATTGACCGTTTAGTTAAAAAAGGGCTTTTGGTCAGAGGTAGCCATGCTAAAGACCGTAGGGTTGTAACGGTTGCCCTTGCCGATGACGGCAAAGTCCTCGTGGAAAAACTGAATAGCCACTTTAATACCCTTATTGATAAAGTGCGAAACATTGTCACCGAAGAAGAATTTGAATTCATCCTTACTATGGTGCAAAAAGTAATGTTCGGCCTTCAGAAAAATGAATCGGAATCAAATACTAAACCAGTTCAATCCAGCAGAAATATTTCAATTGAATAGTCTTTTACTATTTTCTCAAAAATGCAAATGTTTGGAGGTGTTACGATGAGAGTTATTCTCTACACAGGAAAAGGTGGCGTAGGAAAAACTAGTTTAGCCGCAGCAACAGCGATTGCTACAGCCCGAATGAAGAAAAAAACAATCGTGGTAAGCACTGACGCAGCACATAGCCTGGGAGACTCCTTTAATGTTGAACTAGGCAACGAACCGCTACAAATCATGGAAAATCTTTGGGCCCAAGAAGTAAGCACTTTGTCTAGCACGGAAACGCACTGGGGCGAAGTGCAAAAATATCTGTCCTCTCTGCTACTGTCGCAAAACATCAATGATATCACAACCGAAGAATTGATGGTTTTTCCCGGGCTAGAAGAACTCTTCTGTCTACTAGAGATTCTCACCCACTGCAAAAACGGAAAGTACGACGTTGTCATCATCGACTGTGCGCCCACTGGCGAAACCTTGCGCTTGCTCAGCTTTCCTGAAGTTTTAAAATGGTGGCTAGAAAAAATATTCCCCCTGCAAAAGTTGTTTCTCAAAGTCGCCCGCCCTGTCGCCAAATCTGTCGTTGGTCTCCCTTTGCCAACCGATGATGCGCTGAACGGGTTAGCAGAATTAGTTCGTCAAATCGGCGAAATGCATGCACTGTTGGCTGACCCAACTGTGACTTCCGTCAGAATCGTAGTAAATCCCGAAAAAATGGTCATAAAAGAAGCGGAAAGAAGCTTTATGTATTTGAGTTTATATGGTTTTAATGTGGATGCCATAATTGTGAATCGGTTGTTGCCAGCTGTAGCGTTGGGTCAATATTTCGGAAAATGGGGCGAAATCCAACATACATACCTTCAGTATGTAAAAGACCAATTCAGTCCCGTACCGATTCTTACTCTACCGCTGTTCCCAGAAGAAGTCCTTGGCCTTGTAGCGCTAAAAAAAATGGGCGACGAATGTTTTAGCGATAGAGCGCCTGCCGATTTCTTTTACTTGGGTCAACCACAAAAATTCTATCGCCTTGGTGATAAAGATGTGTTCGAGTTGACACTGCCCTTTGTAAATAAAGGAGATATTGCTTTATCTCAAAAAGGCGATGAACTTTCAATAAAGATCGGAGAATATAAACGGAATCTCTATTTACCCCGCAAACTGCAAGGCAAGTCTGTCACCAAAGCTGCATTGAATACAAACATACTCAGAATTGAATTTGAAAAGTTGGAAGCTGGCAAAGCGTGAAATTTCTTATTATGCTATTCAGCTATAGCATAGTACAAAAATAGGGAGGTAAATTCTTTGCAAAAAAATAATTCTGTATGGGGTGTTGGCCCCAAAATCATTAGTAGTACAGTAGTCTATTTTGCCCTTACGTTATCTATCGACAAAATCATCCATCGGTTTACTATTACATCAGAAGCGGCACTGCTACTCTACTGTTTAAGCGGAATATTGATTACGATTGGTTTAATAATTTGGGTTATTGGTGCTCGTACAATATTTATGATGTATAAATTAGATTTCCTCTATCGGGATGGATTGTATGCATTTTGCCGCCATCCCCTCTATGCAAATTTTATTTTAATTTTATTTCCTGGCTTTTGTTTATTAGCTAATTCTTGGCTTGTTCTTACAACACCGTTTTTCATGTATTTTGCTTTCAAACTCTTTATTAAAGAGGAAGAACAATGTCTGATTGAGCAATTTGGTGAAGCTTATATACAGTATCAAACAGAAGTCAATTCAATCGTTCCTAAATTTCATTCATTTTGACGCAGAGATCTTATGGGATGCGAATTCATGTCAAAGGAAGGAACTTATTATGATAACTAATATACATACCAGAGAACTAAATGCTCCCCTACATATGGTAGGAGCCATAATTGATAGTTTAGCCTCAAAGCAAGACTTACTATGGCCTAATGAAAAGTGGCCACCAATGCGATTAGATGGACCGCTTAGAGTTGGTGCAACAGGTGGTCATGGTACAATTGGATATCTTGTAGAATCCTATGTCCCTGGGCAATATGTTCGGTTTCGCTTTACCCATCCAAAAGGATTTATTGGTACCCATTGCTTTTCCCTGGCAAAAACTAATGATCATATAGTCCAAATTAAACATGAAATCAATATGCGATTAGAGGGAAGCGCAAAATTATCCTGCCCCTTAATAATTCGTTGGCTGCATGATGCGTTATTGGAAGATGCCTTTGACAAGGCCGAATCTTTCATTACTTCCCGCTCAATAAACCATACATGGTCTCTTTGGGTCCGTTTCCTCAGATACCTATTGGGCCGAAATAAATAACCCTTTGCTTTTCAATTGACAAATTGGAATATATTCCATAAAATATAAGATAAATCCACTGTGAAAGGAGGTCAAGAGTGTGAGTACTATTTTCGGTTATATGCTATGTGACGTAAAATCACCTGTTTGTGCAGTCAAATTAGGCGCTAACAGGATACGTATGTCCTTTTTTAAACAAACTGCATACCGGAAAACAGCTACCGGAAGCTCTTGGCAACCTATTAGGTACGGCAACTAGTTAACTACTTCTTGCCACATGGGAAAAAGTTATTACGCTTTTCTACCCACAAATACTTACTACAAACAGACGCCGGTTATTCGGCGTCTGTTTGACTTTCACAGGAGGAAATATAATGACACAAATAATCAGTTACAAAAAAATTGGTGAACTGGCCTTTCCAATTATTATTTCGCAATCAGTAATATTACTAAATGGCATGATTGACCTTGCATTTATTGGTCCCTATGGCACTGAGGCCATTGCTGCGGTATCAATCGCAAACGCAGTATGCGGGACACTATTCAACTTTTTTGAAGGTTTTCGGATTGGCACCACCATTTTAATCGCCAAAGCTTCGGCTGGTAGTAACACGTCAAAAGTAATGTCCATAGTAAACACTGGGCTATTTCTAGCTACCATTATCGGCATCATCATCATTGCTTGCGCCCCATCTATTAGTAACCTTGTTTACGCTATTGCTGGCAATGAACAGATTAAGTATCACGGTGTAGATTACCTGGAGATATGGCTATGGACATTACCTTTAATCTTATTTTCGCATGTGCTGATTGGATTATTCCGAGGGCTGGGCGACACGGCAACACCACTATATAGCACCGTTGTCATTTGCATTTTGAACGCCTTTTTTTCCTATGTGTTTGTCTATGGCAGATTTGGCCTTCCCAGTATGGGGGTAAAAGGAGCCGCTTTAGGAACTTTGATTGCTACTTCTGTTGGTCTATTGCTCACAACCTATCTGGTGCTAAAGAGACCACTGACAACCAAGTATATTAATTTGAAACAAGCATTTTTCAAGCAAATACCAGAATATATTGCTCTGGCAACCGATGTCGGCCTTAATACAGGTTTTACCCTCCTTGCCCTTTTGGCTTTTGTCTATATCATGAAGCAGTTAGGAGTTGCAGCGCTAGCGGTGCACCAAATTACTTTGCAAGTTTTCACTTTCGCCTATCTACCAGCAATCGGCTTTTTAATCACAGCATCCATCATTGCACCACAATTATTGGCATCTAAGCAAGAACATCTTCTTAGACCTACTGTTAACCGCATCTGCAAGATGAGTTTTGGCGTGATCGTTGTTACCAGCGGATTGCTGTTTATTTTCTCAGCAACAGTCAGTAGTTTCTTTAGTCCTGTTGATAAAACAGTAGCAAAACAGGCGGCGCAAACAATCAAGCTGGTTTGTGTTGCTCAATTGTTTTCTGCTATTTATATGGTCATGCGCGGTGCATTAAGCGGCTGCAAAGATACACGATTTATCCTTTATGAAGGATTAGTATCTGGTTATCTCATATTCCTACCACTGGCATATCTGCTGGCTGTAAAAGCAGGTTACGGCGTATACGGAGGTTATGTGGCCTTTTTATTATGGTGCATTACCGATTGCGCAGCGCTTACCGTCAGGTTCTATCTCAAAAAAAGCTAATAACAAAAATTTTCTTAATGAAAAAAGAACAGACCTGGTATCTGTTCTTTTTTCATTATCGCCTTCTGTACATTATACTCCTAACAATTTTTCTGTCTTTTTTAAACTTTAATTTCAAAGCCGAGATTCACTTCATTTCCTGGTTTTCCACCGCAAATGCCCCAATTCTCTAATGGAGGTTCTTGAATAACAATCACAATATCATTACTAGGTATTCCAGGGTTCTGGGTTAAATTATTAACAATACTTTCATACAATCTTTTTTTTGCCTCAAAACTCCGACCATGAAATATCGTCAATTCTATTAGTGTTACCTTATCTGTTTTACTTGCAGGATATTCAAAATCATCCTCATCTAACTCATATAACCTCTGCATTCGATCATAATCAGGAATTCTAAAAGCTTCAACCAATGCCAAATGTACTCCATCTAATAAAGCTTTTTTATACTCTACCGTTTTTCCTGTTACTATTTCAATTTTAACTAATGGCATCTTACCGCCTCCTAATTGAATCCATTCCACTCTTAATGCCTCGCTTTAAGAATGCCTTTTTATATACGGTAACTATCTGAAATATAGCCCCTACATACCTCAGTGACGGGGCCTGTCATGTACACGTGTTCATTAGGAGCAATGTTTATTTCGATCTTTCCGCCAGGCATATGAACATTGATATCTTCATCGACTAGCCCAAGCTTATAAGCAACACTAGCTGCTGCACAGCTACTACTTCCTGAAGCCAGTGTATAACCTGCACCCCGCTCCCAAATCTCGATTTGGATGTTGCTACGATCAAGTACTTTTAGAAGTTGAACATTGATTCGATTTGGAAATTTTTCATTATTTTCAATAACAGGACCGATCTCTTCCACTAGTTCTTTGGAGACTACATCAAGAGGAATGACACAATGGGGATTTCCTATTGAAAGGCAATTTATTGTTATTTTCTTTCCCTTAATGATTAACTCTTCACTAATAACTTCACGTTTGGGACCAGTCATTGGTATTTCAGAACTAGTAAAGGTGACTTTTCCCATATCCACTTTTATTAAGTGGGCTTTAGAATCTAGAAGCTCAACATGCACTTTACCGCCTAGTGTTTGCAGATAAAACTGATTAGCTTGCAGATAACCAGCATCAAACAGATAGCGGGAAAAAATTCTAATGCCATTACCACTTTTTTCAGCTTCACTGCCGTCGGGATTTAATATTTTCATAGAGATCATATCTCCTTGAAAAAAAGGCCCATATAAAATCCCATCTGAACCAATGCCAAAATTACGATGACATAGCCGTTTAATATTTTCCTGTGATAAGTCAATGTTGACTTTGCTCGGATCCATTACAATATAATCATTACCTAACGCGTGATATTTATAAAAATCAAAATCCATTCGAACTTCCCCTTTGTTCAGCAGATCCTCTCACAAGGCTATGCCCATTATATGCCATAGGATTTTCTACTGTTTTTACTTAATTATAACTAATTTACCCTGTTACAACATTGCTTAACCTGCTACGAAGATTGCAAAAGTTGCTGTAGTGAATAGAAATTCAAGAGTGTCTACCTTTTATAGCCTAATTTTCTACTGAAAATAAATGAAACCCTACTAGGCAAATTAGGCTAGTAGGGTTTTAGGTCATTTTTATTAGATTATCTCAATATAAAATAGTAACTTTCATGAACTAGGCACCGGTCTTACGATTTCATAAGTACCCAGTAAATTAACCCTTTTTCCCTTTTCACCTCGCGCAGACCCACCTTTTCGAGAATTCGTGCCGAAGGTTTGTTGTCAATTAGGCAGTCTGCCGTAATAACCTTAACACTTTGTTGTGCCATCGCCCAATCGATAATGGCGTTTAACGCTTGGTAACCAAAGCCCTTTCCCCGCTCTTGCTCTACCAATCCATAACCAACTTCAACTTCACCATTTTCATTTGGCTTGCCATGAAATCCGATATCGCCAATGATTTGCTTAGTTTCTTTGTTTGCAATTATCCAGGCTTCAAATCCGCTAGGAATATCATTTTTAAGGTTTCATATATTAATGGCAAAATATCCATGGTATCCCTTGTCGGCCAGCTACCATCTGTATGCAATCCAAGTTTTGTAAGCTCTCCAGTTTCTTTATTTAGTAATTCTCTTGTAATTTCTAGTGTTATTGGTATTAATAGCAACTGATTGGTATTTATATTTTTCAAATTCATGTTATCTTCCACCTTCTATGTATATTTCATACATTCCTAACTAAAGGTGAAATTATTACCACTACGCTTATCGTAGGTAATAAACCACCTCATTGCCCTGCTTACTACTTTTCATAAAATCATCTCCTAATCATATTATTATATATAACGCACTAAGAAAATTGCATCTGCCTTGTTGTGTCTGTAGCTGCGATATAGAACATTGTTGACGAAATTGTTATAAAGAAGATTTAGTACGTCTTATATTAAAAGTATACCATCATTATAGCCATCACTACCATATTAATCCTATTATTGCCGCTAACAGTAAAATAACATTCGTTGCTACTACTCGTTTTATCGCTAGGATTGCACTTAGTACGGCAATTATCACCATACCAACATCCAAACCAGTACTATAAAATAGTTGGCCCAAAACGATTACGCTAAAACTCACAATTACCAAGACAACGCCATCCAGTAACCCTTGCGTCGTGGGGCGATTCGCAATGCGTGCATAGCAAAGCTGGAGTACCAATACTAATAGTGGTGGCAGCATCAGGGCAACACATGCGAGTATCGCTCCTGGTAACCCAGCAACCAGATAACATATGCTAACTACCCAGAGACCATTCGGCCCAGGAGTAACTTGTCCCACCGCCAATGATTCCGTGAACTGTTTTTCAACAGCCCAGCCGTGAGCGATAAAATCAGCATGTAAACTAGGCAATGGCCCAAATCCACCAATAGAAAACAGCGAGGCTTTGAGTACAACTAAAAAGAAGATCAACCAGTTCATCGGTTAGCCCTCCTGCTTTTTTTGTCAAAAAGCCAATAACTAAACGCACCACACAGTCCTCCTAACAGATATAGGACAATGATTGGAGGATGGAACAATAAATGCATGATGGCACAACCAATCATGATCCCAAACGCAACGACCAGAGCTAATGGCCCTCGCTGACGATTGCTTATAAGTATTGGTCTGACATTGCGCCAATTTGTCGCTAAGCTAATACCGAAAATCGCAGCAAACACCGCACGTAGACTGGCCTGCACCCGTGGAAAATGACTGATATTAAAATAGATCGCAGTAATTGCAATGGTAATTGCTGCACTAGGCACAACAAGTCCAAGCACAGAGATACCTAACCCTACCCAGCCACCAAGTTTTTTACCGACAAGCATTGCACAAGCAATAATCCCTATCCCTGGAGTAATTTGGGACATCGCCAAGAGACGACTATATTCCTCTGCAGTTATCCATTTATGTTTATGGATAAAATTTTCTTGAATCAGATATTGGGTAACGGCACCACCGCCAAATGAGGTAAAACCAATTCGCAACCAGATAAAAAACAACAAACGAATTGAGAATGGACTAGGCGAAATAACTTTAATTGAAGAGTTATTTGATGATGGGTCATCAGTAACATTGCTAATTGTTGGCATGAGATCCTCCCCTATAAATTAAAAATCAGTCTTTATGTATGCCATCAATGAGCGCTAGATGACTTTATCTCCACTTTACTCAGGATATTAAAACTACATATTCGCATTAAAAGACAAAACTCCTGCCAATCCCATACAACGCGCAGATCCAACAGGAGTTTTGTCTATCATTTATAGTAAATTGATTTATTTTATAAATCATCAATATTTACAGCATATTCAATTTTACTAGCAACTTCTTTTGCTAAAACGCTACCAAATAGAATTTTGAGAATATAAAAACCTAATTCTAAACCAGAAGTCACTCCTGCCGAGGTAATAACCTTATCATCGTGTACAACTTTGGTGTTTTCTATGACGATTGTATTGTAGTGCTGTAATTCTTTGAATGCAGAGTGATAAGTGGTCGCTTTTTTGCCCTCGAGCAAACCAGCCTCCGCTAAAATAAATGCTCCGGTGCAAACAGATGCTATATATTGCACCTGTTTTGATTGATGTACAACGAAATCCTTTATCTTAGGATTATACATAGCGTCGAGACGGCCTTTACCACCAGGCACAATCAAAATGTCCAAACGAGGGCAATTTTCAAATGAATAATCCGGAAAAATCTTCAGCCCATTATATGCTTGTATTAACTCCATTTTTTCAGCAATAAGAACTACTTGCGAACTATTAGCCACAATTTTATTGATGTAACTTAGCACCTCAAATGGGGCTACAAAATCCATTTCCTCTACTTGAGGAAAAATAAGAATACCAATTTTGATCATGTTGTTCCCCTCCTAACATTGATTAGATAGTGATTTAAGTTGAATGAAAATAGGCGACATCGAGAATGTCCGTTTCCAAGATTTTAGTCTAATAAGATTTACTTTTCCGTCCAACCAAAATCATCAAAATGCTTTTTCTCTTGATAATTTGATATTGCTTTTCTTATATAAGGAATAACATTGTCTGGTAAATCATTCATCTCAACCCATAATAAACCATCACATTTATTCCTTTCCATATTTTTTATAGTACCATTCCACTTATTTGCCGTAAGAAAAAAATCAATTCTTTCATCATGCCCAGATTTTCTATGCATAACTCCAACCACTTCTAAATCTTCTAGTGAAATGCTTATTCCAGCCTCTTCTTCCGCTTCACGTATCATTGCGGTTTTTACTTCTTCATTTCCATCTAAATGCCCTGCTATTACACTATAATTACCATCTTGATATCCAGTATTGTAGCGCCTCAGAAGCAAGATTTTTGATCCATTTATTAAAAATAGATGTACTGCCACTGGCATTTTAAATCTTTTGCTATTCATCTTTACTCCTTCTCCCTTTAGAAAAATCTTTTAATTGTTTTAACATCAACCAAAGCATCCAAATGCAGATCATAGTAAATATCCCGAAAATTACAATCACAATTGTATTGCTCGGGATATTTTTATATTTAATCACTATTATTTACAACAGTTTCATAAACAGTTTCAGCGGAAGCTTTATATTTAAGCTATATATTCCCATTAAAACACAAAACCCCTGCCAAACGCATCTAATTTAAGAAAGAAATTTATTTTGTACTACTTAATTTTTAAAAATATAAGCTACATCATTTGGAAATTAAGTGGAAATAGTGATAAAATATTACTGAAACAGTTAAGTCCCTCGCAAAACACAATGATTAGACGCTGCATTGCTTTTTACAAGAAAGCTGTTTGCTAATGATATTAGCGGGCGGAATGAAAAAGGCACGAAAGCCTGCCAAAGCAAACAATAAACAAAGATAGAGTTTTTAAGGTAAAAATTACACTCTCAAAGAATAAGCCCAATGGTACTACAGGGCTTGTCATTTGAGAGTGTATTTATTGTAATTATAATAACTTGCTGAGTTACCTTTTCCCCTGGTTTTAATTTGTTTAGTCGAATAATTTTCAATTGATCCTTCTTGTTGAATTAGTAAGGTGAGCATTGAATCATTCATGAACCAGTTTTCCCTTAAGGGGTATTGTTAATGGAATGGTAAAAAGCACAATCACAGCAATTAGAGCTACGGTCATTTTTACACCTACGATATCACTTGCCATGCCGTAAATGAAGGGGGATACCGCTCCCGAGCCAATTGATACGGTATAAAATATTGTAAAGGCCTGCCTGCAACGTTCTTCCGAAACCAATTCAGGAATACTGCCATAAACCGCTGATGAAGTACCATTTAAGGCGACCCCCAGAATGGGCGCAAGCACTAGGGCAGCGCTAAGGGGAAGTGCAATCATGGACAAAATACATAGCGCGGTTGCAACTTCCGTGGCAATGATGGACTGCAATATACCCAATTTAGTGGCTAATATCCCACAGACAAACTTACCAATTGCCCCCCCAGCGAACACGAGAGAAAGGGCCAAACCAATCGTGCCTACCCCAGCCCCTTTTCCCTGTAATAGAAAGGGGAAAAAGGTTAAAAAACCCATTCGTGTTGCACTATCGATGACCCCAATCATGGATAAAGACCAAAAAGGCTGATAACCTTTCCACCCAAAACAGCCATGTGTTTCTTGCGACTTCTCCCCATTAGCGTTTGGTAATGCTTGTTGAATTTTTTTTGATAACAGAAAGAGGACGATGGTCACTATCATACCAATAATTCCTAAATATTTACTTGCCGTTTGCCAGTTGTATGCCGTGATTAAAGCAGCCGCCGCTGCCGGTAAAACTAGCTTACCAATATCACCAGCTACGTTGAAAGTACTCAGGGCAACTCTTCGCTCTTTAGGCTGAGTATAAGCATTCGATATTAAGGTCGAAGACAAGGGATGTTGTACACTTTCCCCTAATCCCCCACAGATCAACAAACAACCTAACCAGATTGGTGTGGTAGCCCATCCTAATAGCCAAATTACACTGCTTGTCAGGGCAGTTCCTAAGAGCAACAATCTAATCTCACCAATACGAGACGCCAAAATACCTGACGGCATCTGAAACGCTGCCATCGTACCAGAGAATAATGTTTTGAATAGCCCAATTTGCGCAAAAGTTAATGAAAACTGAACTTGCCAAATTGGGAAAAACACATACAACATATCGGTAAAACCATCATGAATCATATGCGCTAATCCGCCTGTCACTAAGGCTCTTCTACGTGTGTTATCTTTCTTATCCTCAGGATTACTCATGGGACCTCCTCATTCTTCCACTGTTCTAACCTTCTTACTCACATGGATTGTAAATACTCTGCTAATCCACTGTTACGATTTGCATGCTCCGCAATGAGGTTTAGTAATGTACGTATTGCCGGGGTAAAGGTTTTATCTTTATGAAATATGATCGAAAAAACAATATCTAACTCAGGAGCATTACTAAGCTCGATCAGTGTTCCATCTGCTAAATTGGAATTAACCAAAACCTCCGGCAATACTCCCATGCCTAAGCCATTCATAACAGCCTGCCTAATTGCCTCTGAATCACTATATACTAAAATAGGAGTGATCGATCTTTCCTGAATAAAACAGTCATACTTAGGCCGGTAAATACTATCTGCCTTTAATGCAATAAACGGAAGGCTCCAAATATGATCACCATACCGCTCAATCACACTTGGATGTGCGATCCACACTAGTTTTTGCACAAAAACTTCAAATTGTACAATTCGGTTATTGGCAATCTGATCATGAACAAAGGCTAAATCAAAACTATTATCTAAAATGCCTTTAACCGTGATTGGTAAATTTAAGCAATGTTCAATATCTACTGACACATTTTTAACTTTGTCTTGAAAATTCCGCAAAACAGGCGAAAGTGTATGAGCTGCAACCGCTGTTCCAAGACCTACTTTGATTGTTCTATCCTGCGCAAATTCTTGCAATACGGCTTGCGCTTCCCCATGTATTAATAACAATTTTTCTGCATAACTCACCAATCGGCGACCTGCTTCTGTTATATATAACTTCTTGCCTACGCGTTCAAACAGCAACACATCAAAATGCTCTTCTAATGTTCTGATTTGCGCCGTTACCGTCGGTTGGCTAAAATTCAGTTGCTCGGCCGCTTGCGTTATATTACCAAGCTTAGCAACTAACAGAAATGTTTGTAGTAGTCGTAAATCCATGTCGCTAACACATCCCACAATTTTATGATGATTGATCTGATGACCAATCCTTTTTAAGCTACTTCTTACTTCATTGTAGGATATTATCCCATGATTGACAATCAATATGAACTTGCTCCCTTGCTCTTCTGTTATGATACCGTTCTTTGGGACAAAAGGGAAATTGGATCTAGCTATTAGGTTAATAGCTAGATCCAATTTATGGTTTTAAACCAGTTGCATTTATTATTTTCAAAATATGTTCAACTGTATTGGGGACGGTTAGATTGGTTGTATCAACCTTCACCGTATTCATATGCTTATATAGCGCAAGCC
>Ga0224518_1000058_pt1 | contig 20718 bp, 14 predicted proteins | sample IRBST25metaG_FD_179891 | JGI IMG/M metagenome (GOLD analysis project Ga0224518, IMG submission 179891) | Peat soil microbial communities from Stordalen Mire, Sweden - IR.B.S.T-25 | ecosystem: Environmental > Terrestrial > Soil > Wetlands > Peat | place: Sweden: Norrbotten County, Stordalen Mire...
TTCTTACCGTTAAATCAATTGCAGTTTTTCCTACTGAGTAATCAGTAAGAGGTGCTGCACTTACCCCACTACAAACCATAATTGCCATAGATGTTACTGCGATCATTGCACTTTTTTTCATTGTATAATTACCTCCAAATATTGTGATTGTGAGAAATTTTCATAATTAATTAAGGTAAATAGTAATACAACCTATAAAAATGTAATTATTTCAAAAAATATGGTGTATTTAACAAATTTACTATTAATTATATAAAATGTAAAAAAACTCATTTACCTATAATAAGGCATTTAATAGCCATGACAAGTATAGAAAACTAAAAAAAGTGCAGACCAATAATCTAGATGTTACTTTCTTAGTGTGTTATATCTGGTAAAAGACTACGAAATTGAGATCAGGCGGATGATTAACAGGGCAGATTGAATAAATTCAATCTGCCCTGTTTGAGGTTCGTTTTGTAATTAAATCCCTTAGTCATTATCTACCCACCAAAATAGGATTCCGCCGGTAATCATAAATAGGCCATTAGGAATCCAGGCGGCTAATATTGGGGAAACAAGATTGGCTCGCCCTGCAGCCGCGCAGGATGATGCTAGGATATAGTATAGGAGTACAATTCCAATACAGATGCCAGTCATGAGTAGTTTTTCCTTGCCTCGAATGCGGCTGATGAGTGGAATTCCCAGCAATGCAAAAATGAAGGTACTAAGTGGATTGGCGATTTTTAAATAGTAATCAACTTCATAGGAAACAGTCTGTATACCTTGCTGTTTTAGTGTACTAATAAATTGCCTTAGTTCTGCCATATTCATATCTTGTGCCGTTTTTTCCAGCTGATAAACGCTCTTATCAATATTATTCACTGGCAGTTGAATGGAGGCATAGGTAGATTCTTGTTTAATATGTCCTGCGTCATCAAATTCATAATTTAAACCATTATGTAGATTCCAAACACTGGCCTCACGTTCGCCGGTTTCCGCCGCAGTCATTTTGAACATCTTGCCATTTCTCATTTCAAAAATCATAATGTTCTGCAGCTGAGTACTATTAGGTTTGATTTCACCCACATAATAAAAGCGATCCCGATCGCGAAAAAAAACATTTTTCATTAATTCCGGTGGCGGGTTATCAAAGATAATTCGTCGCATGACGAGTTCTGCCTTGTTATTTACTTGGGGAACTACCTGCTCATTGATAAATAAAGATAACAAACTCAGCAGTAGTCCAATGATTAAGTACGGCAAAAATAGTCGTATGGATTTAATATGAGTCATTTGAAAAACTGCTAGCTCTCTGTCTTTTGCCAACCGCCCGATGGCAAATAGCATTCCAAAGAGTGTCCCAATGGGGATTGCCATGGTCAAAATTGCCGGGATTCGATATAAGAGTAGGAGCCCTACTAAATGAGGAGGTACCTTTCTTACAATCAAATAAGAGCCTATTTCAAAAATAATGGAACTGAGAAATAGCAAACATAATGCCGATATGCATAAGAGTAAAGGTGATGTAAGTTCTTCTATTAAATAGCGGTCCATAATTCGCATAGTAGTACCATCCATTTCCTATTTTTGATTAGATCAATATGCTATACATATAGCTGTAAGCTTAGTGCAATTACATATCTATATTATTGCACTAAAAAAATTGATAGTTCTATTTTTGCTTTATCTAGGAATGATATATAAAATAGCTACGGTGATTTCATGGAAATCTCGTTAGTATGATAAATATAGTATATCATTTAAATTTTGATCATAACAAAAAAATCATGGACCAAACATTTATTATTTGGTCCATGATTATAAATAGTACTTATTTTTAAATTTTATAACTTGAGTAAGCTATAAATGATCTGGGTGATATTTTATAGACCAGTAACTGCGAAAGTGACTAGGCCAGAGGTCGTATTTACTGTTGCAGTGCCAGCCACCGTCAAACTAAGGGTTAGGTCTGCTGAAGTAACTGGTATAGTGTAAGGTTGTGATAAGCTCATACTAAGATTTGAATAGCTAACGCCAGTAATGGTATAGGTTCCCACTTGATTAAATACTAATGTTAAAGTACTGCTACCAGCAGTTACTGTATGAGCGGTTCCAGATGGGTCGGTATAGGTATAACCAAGTCCTGTCAGTGTAGCACCATTTTGGTCCTTAACAGCTATATTCAATGTCACAGCATTTGTACCAGAGCTAGAGCTAGAAGTACTGCCGCATCCAACCAGCACCAAAGATAGAATTGCAATCATTAGAATACTAACAAGCCCTTTTTTCATAAAAACAATCATCCCCTTCTATTTTATATTATGTACCCTGCTTTAAGTATAACTTTTACATAAAGGAAGCACAAGCAGGAAATGTCGTTTTTTGTATTTTTAGGTCTTTTGTCTCATTATAGTATAATTGATAAATAATATTTTGGTTGTACAAAAAAAGAGTTGTGGTGGAAAAAATAAATTTCTGATATAATCAGGGCATAAACTTGACATGGAATAATAGCAGAGGAAAATTTTTTTAAAAAGATTTAACTTGCTAAAATAAAATACGTAAACAAGAAAATTGAGCAAGATCGACGGTCTAGTGTACGGAAAATCAAGCCAATGCTTGGATTTCATAATTTTGAAACTGCAAGAAAATAATATGCAGAATTGAAATTATGAATATCATCAAGAAAGGGCAGGTTGAAGAAATTCAAACTGCCCTTTCTGATATTTCAATTATAAAAAGGTTATTTGACTGGCATTGAGTGATGGTGGGTTAATTACAAACAAGGAAGATAGGCAAATACGAATGAATATATGTCGAAAAATTTTAGTAGTAGTTGCTGTGATTGTAGTAATAAGTGGTTATTTGACTTGCTATCCGAAGGCTGTTTTGGCTGAGGAAGGGGCATCATTTTATAGCAATCTAGAGGCTGATAACCTTACCTATAATGAAGAAACAAAAAAAATGGAAGCAGACGGAAATATAAAATATACGGATAAAAACATAACAATTTCCGCAACGTCTCTTAATTATGATACGGAACATAAAATTGTAAAACTTTTTGATAAGATTGTTGTAGTGATTGAGAATGAACAGGATACTACAGCGGATCATGAAAAAGCTGATTCTAAAAAAAATACCAGCAAGTTACAGGCCGACAATCTTGTTTATGATGAACAAACACAATGTATGGTTGCTACCGGCAATGTAACCTATACGGACAATAATTATGTTATGTCAGCAACAAACATGCAATACGATAAGGGCAGAGGCTTATTGCAAGCAACGGGCAATGTAGTGACCAACATTACAAAGTTTGATAAGGAAGGCCATAGTGCAATCTTACAGTCTAATACAATCAGCTATGAAAAAGGCAAAGGGCAGGTTAAGGCAACTGGGGCGATTGTACTGAAGTTTAATTCAAACACCATGCAAGGTGAATATTTGAATTATAATCAAAGATCTAAGCAACTGGAACTTATGAAAAAAGTGGTGCTACAAGATAAAGAGGATGAGACAATAGCTGGTGATCGGTTGGTCTACGACGTAGATCGTAAAGAGGGACAAGTTGAAAATTTTACTGGTAGTTTTAAAAATGAAGAGATTATATATTTTATCAAGGGGAAGCAGGTGACATTCTCTGATGATCGAATAATAGCTAAGGAGTCTCAATTAACTACCTGCGAAGAACCGGAACCTCACTATCACTTTTACGCACAACAGATAGAGTATTACCCAAAGAAAGAAATTATCTTGTATAAGAGCTCCTATTGGCAGGGAAAAACCAAGTTGTTTGAAGTAAATAAAAAAGTATTGCCACTATATCATGATGACCTTAATCTGCCGGAGGTTGGTTATAGTCAAGATGAAGGTTTTTATGTTAAGACCAAAAGTTTTTATGATTTAGGAAATAAAGATTACGGTATCGCATATCAGGACTGGATGAGTCAACGTGGCTTAGGTATAGGTTTTAAGGAATTTCGGTTTGGAGATAATGATAAGAAGGCCGAATATTCCTTATATGCGGCCCAATATCCTGGTGCTGAAAATCAAATTTTGCGTGGTGACTGGCAGCTAAATAAACCTGGGCAGCAGCAAATGCTTTCCGTGGAGAGAGAGAACAATGAATGGGAAAATCAGGGTAAGTTATTACAAGGCAACTGGAGTTTTCTTGGAAATATTGGTGCTGTGCAAACTGGCGCTACGGTACAACTTGAATCTCGTACAGGTTTTGATGATTATTCGGTAATCAATGAGCAACTCAATCAGTCGGTGCAAAATAGTAAAAATGTGCGAACTTTATTTAATTATAATTATTCTAGTAGTATCTACCAAGGAATTCCAACTTCGAGTGCTAATAACTATTCGCTGCAAACGGAATATACGGCCCCCCTATATACAGCCAATGCGATTTTTTTGCAAAAAACAGGTAATCTGATCTATACTCCAAAACTAACCATCCAAAGTACCCTACCATCGTCTTATCAGTTTGCTGTGGACACCATGCATGTTAGTGCAACTGATTCTAATCTTTCAGTGCAACAAAGCGACGTAACAGCCAATTACCGTTCAAAAACCCAGAAGTTAGGTAATGATACCTTTTTTATGACTAGTGGCAATGCTACCGAAACCTCGTTCAGTGATGGTAATACCAATAATAATTGGTTAGTTAATAGTAGCATACTAAAAAATATTAATGAAAAATTTTATATTGATACTCAGCTTACTGTGAGCCAAGCAAGAGGTTTTAATTCCTTATCTAGTAGTGCGGTGGATCAAGATCAGAGACTGGCCACTTTTGAGACAAACTATATTTTTGATGAAAACTATCGTATTAACACATCACTTGCTTATGACTTTATCTTGCATCAGTACCAGTTAGCTCAAGTCAACCTAAATGGACGAACCTATCCATTTTGGAATTGGAATGTGATCTTACAATATGATTTAGCACAGCATCAGTGGGCAACAAATGGGTTGATGATCACCCTGAATCCCGACAGCAACTTAGTTGGTTATGTTCGCTTTGATTACAATGTGCAAACTGCAGCAATGCAAGATGCATCCATTCGTTTAGAAGGGAAATTATCTCATAATTGGATTTATAGTATTAACACCGACTATTATTTAGGACAGGTGAATATTTCGGAAGTTAAGTTTGTTAGAGATCTAGATTGTCAAAAATTAACCATTGGTTATAATTCACAGCAAAAAGAAGTCATTGCAAACATTGAACTTAAAAATTTATAGAATTGATATAGATGGTGGACAAAAATGAAAAAAGTAAGTTATTGGGGTGGAATCATCGGTTTCATCCTGCTAATTGTTGTTGGCTATCGAGCCCTTCTTAGCTATCAAGAACCACAATCAGAGCAATTCCCCTTTACTGTTATGGCTGAGGATTCTGGTATTACTGGCTGGAGTAATGGAAAAAAACAGTGGTACATTAAAGCCGATAGTGTCAAATCCTATAATGGAGTAATTGTATTGACGGGCCTCAGTAATGGGATCTTGTTTCGGGATGGTGCACCAGATGCTCATTTTTCGGCTCAACATATTGAATACAATGAAGGAACCAAGCAATTGCAATTTAGTGATGGCTTGACAATGGAGATGGATGGCAAGGCCTATACCATTGGTAGTGGGATATGGGACGGCGTGAAACGACTGTTTCATGGTGTAACGGTTGAACTAAAGCAAGCAGATTCTTGGTGTATGACAGCGGAAGCCATGGATTATGATGAAGGGGTCAATTCATATACATGGTCTCAACATATTAATATTGTTGGTCATGATCATAGTGGGGGGAACTTTCTAGTAAAAGCTGATAAGCTTGTGTTTAGTCCTGAAAAAAAACAGTGGACGGTAACCGGGGATTCTCTAATCAATTGGCAAAGAGGCCAATCCCAAGAGACTTTTGCTATAAAAACAACGGCGATTGTATTTGATGATGAGGCTAGCCATATTAGCTTTCCTGATACTTTCTCGTTCACAGGTAATGATTGTACGGGGACTGGGAATAACGCTCTGGCAACTGGCGCGGAAATGAATATCAATAGCATTCATTTAACGTCTGGTGATGCTACCATTCAAGCTACGACGGCAAAGTTAACAAATGAGGAATGGAAGTTTAGCAACAATGTGATCTATAGCCAAAAGGATGGCACTCAATTCTCAGCTAATCAGGTTGTGATTGTTGGAAAAAATGTGACAGCAGAAGGCCCCATCGCACTGCAGAGAGGTGGTAGCCAATTGACCTGTGACTCGATGACGGTGAGCCAAGGGGAAAAAGTCTATGACCTAAAGGGGAATATTCACTATGAGCCACAGGCTGGAGTAACTCTTATTGCTGACACCATGAGTTTAAATGAACAAACACAGCAGGCGAAGTTGAGTAATATCCACATTACCCATAATGGCGGTGATTTTATTGTAGGCGACAACGCCGATTATGATGAAGGAGCAAAAATACTAGTCCTTGAGCAAAATGTCTGTGCTACGGACAAGCAGGGCAGAGTAACGCGGGCTGATAAAGCTGTGTATGATATTGAGAAAAAAACAATTAAATTTCAGGGTAAGATTAAATCTAGTAAAGCCGATGATTCGTAGTAGCAAGAAGGGATGAAATCATGTATAAATGCAACGGGATTCATAAAATTGTAGTAGTGATATTCCTAATATTAGTAACTACTGTTAGCATCTATGCCGAACCGGCGAGTGACAGTAAGCAGCATACCGGTAAAAGTTATTTGCTGGCAATTGGTGTTAATAATTATCAATTTTTACCTAGAATGGATTCATCAGTTAATAATGCGGTGGACATGGCAGAAGCCTTTCAAAAAATGGGCAGTAAAGGCGAAATCACCTTATTAACTGATAAGGATGCGACTAAAGAAAGAATTAAAACTATATTGCTCAGTTATCAAAAAAAAATGATGGCGGATGATTGCTTGATCATTTATTATTCTGGTCATGGCGGGATCAACTCAATGAATTTAAGTTCAAATGCAACTACTCCAGTGTCAAATCAAACTAGTTATCAGTGGCGTGATAGCAGCATTTATGATGAGGATATTATGCCTGTTGATGCAACTTTTAGCAAAAGTACGCAATTAACAACCAATGAGCTGTCTAGTATTATAAAAGCCTTACCAACACAAAATATTGCAATTATCATTGATGCATCCTACAACCCCAATACTAGTTGGACAGGTACTTTGCCAACATTTCAATCGGTAAGCCAAATGATAAGACCACGTTCGTCAATTCGCGACTTGAACATGTATGGGGTTACTGTTGTTAATTCTACCGATTGGAACGAAGCGGCCTGGGATCAAATCATAGATGGAAAAAAGCGAGGGGTTTTCACCCACTATTTAGTTCAGGGAATGGTAAGCAAAATTGCTGATCGGAATAAGGATGGCAAGCTCAGTATTCAAGAAGCTTTTGAATATGCTCGTTTATTTACGATGCAAGAGGTGGGAATTCAACATTCTCAAATTTATCGGGGGAAGAATCCTAATATGATCATGATTGATTATAATGGGGTGTGAATCCGGTTAGGCCCTTATATTTCGCAAACAGATGTTCTTGAAATATTTGTAGAGTAGGACTAAGGAGTGGTATACTATGATCAGTGGTAAATAAAAGGAAATTGGGTGGTAAGAGTTGGCGCGAAGAAATACTAAGAAAAAAATTGAGGAAAACAAAATAAGTCCTATAAATCCTCGTCTTTCTTCTGAAATAGTAGGTATTTTCCTGTTAGCAGTGGGTATTGTTTCTGTACTTAGTTTATTAAACTTTAATACGGGCCCAGTAGGGTCTTATATCGGAAAAGTATTACAGTATACATTTGGTGTCGGGGCCATTATCATACCCTTGCTAATGATGGCAATTGGTGGTTTTTATATTAAAAAAGATCATGGTATTGTATATAGCATACGTTTTTGGGGTTTGGCATTAGTTTATATCTCATCATTGGCATTACTACATCATTTTTTAATTGCTGAACATGCAGAAATATTACCAGATAGTCTAATCCATGGTGGTGGGCTAATTGGCGGTATGGTGATCTTTTTGTTACGTAGCGTTTTAGGCTTTTATGGAACATTAATCGTATTATTGGCTCTTTGTTTATGTGGTATTTTAATTGCTACAACTTGGTCACTTCATCAGGGATTTGTTAAAGTTCGTGAGCAAGCTGAACAAGGTCTTACTGTTGCCTATGAGCAGATTGAAAAGGTTGGAAAGTTTTATAATCATGAGAAAGATCGGCGGTTTATAGAGCAAGCGCAAAAAAAAGAAAAAATACAAGAACAACAACTAACTGATGAACAAGCGGCAACGGTTGAAGAACGGGTTTGCCATGAGAATCCGGTAATTGAAAAATTATTGGAACAAGCTGCGTGGCAAGAGAAAATAGATACTCGGCGGGAATCCAATACGGAGGAGACAACTCATAAGGCCCCAGAACCGACGGTGGAGCATAAAGTTAAGAAGACGAGTAAAACTAAAGAGGCAGCTGATAATAGCATACTGCAACCAGAAACGACCCAAGTAGTAGGTTACGTAATACCACCATTGTCTTTATTAAAGAAACCAATTGCGGTAACCGATGGTAAACTTGCTAAGGAAGTAGCTAATAATGCTAAAATTTTAGAACGTACACTAGAAAGTTTTAATATCAAAGCTAGAATTATCGATATTAGCCAGGGACCTACTGTTACTCGCTATGAGTTAGAACCTGCACCAGGAGTGAAGGTAAGCAAAATTGTTAATCTAGCGGATGACATCGCCTTAAGTTTAGCAGCTTCTGGGGTGCGTATTGAAGCGCCAATTCCAGGTAAGGCCGCTATTGGTATTGAGGTTCCTAATAAAGTGACATTAAGTGTACCCCTCCGGGATGTACTAGAAAGTGATGAATTTTTAAAGTCTTCATCCAAATTGGTGGTGGCGTTAGGTAAGGATATTGCTGGTAAGACCGTAACTACTGATTTGGGCAAAATGCCTCATTTATTGGTGGCCGGCTCCACTGGTTCGGGTAAGAGTGTTTGCATTAATACGTTATTGACAAGTATTTTATTTAAAGCCACTCCCCAAGAAGTGCGGCTCATATTAATTGACCCTAAAGTGGTAGAATTAACTAGTTATAATGGATTACCACATTTATTAACTCCTGTCGTTACCGATGCCAAAAAAGCAGCCTCTGCCCTGCGGTGGGCAGTGCAGGAGATGGAGCGAAGGTATGAAATGTTTGCTGCTGGTGGGGTGCGGGATATTGGTAGATATAATGAAATGATTGAACAGTTCCCTGCGGGAGAAGGTTCAAATGGTGAAAAAATACCTTACATTGTCATTATCATTGACGAGTTGGCTGATTTAATGATGGTTTCCCCTGTGGATGTAGAAGATGCGATTATTCGCTTGGCCCAAAAAGCGAGAGCTTCCGGCATTCATATGGTATTAGCAACCCAAAGACCATCGGTTGATGTTATTACTGGTTTGATCAAGGCTAATGTACCATCTCGGATTTCATTTGCTGTATCTTCACAAATCGATTCACGAACCATTCTCGATATGGCAGGTGCGGAAAAATTATTAGGTAAAGGGGATATGCTATTTTCTCCCATTGGAATGTCCAAGCCTCTGCGGGTACAAGGAGCTTTCATTGCTGATAGTGAAGTAGAACAGCTTACCGAATATATCAAGAAGCAAGTAGAGCCTCCTGAATATTTAGAAGGCGTTACTGCTTGTGAAGGCACCAGCAAAGAGGAAAAAGACCAGAGTGTATTTGAAGATGAACTATTTGAAGAAGCCATCCGTGTGATTATGGAAAATAATCAGGCATCGGCTTCCATGTTGCAACGTAAGTTTCGCATCGGTTATACCCGAGCTTCCAGATTGATTGATACTATGGAAGAAATGAAAATTATTGGCCCTAATGTGGGGAGTAAGCCCCGTGAGGTAATTATGACTTATGAGCAGGTATATAACCGATATTTTAGTAAAGAAGAGCAGTCCAGTGGTGATGCCGAAGAAGCGGAGTGAATTTAGCGTAGTAATTTCTATATGCAAACAAGAGCCGTACCTTAAATGATAGGTACGGCTCTTGTTTACATATAGAAAAAATATACAGGTTGCATTAAATATTCTTTAGGATGACTTTGTCGTGGATACTCCATATCACAATTGCAGCCAGCAATAAGAAAGAGTGGATGATCCAAATCTTCCGTTCCTAGCCATTTCCTATAAAATAATTAATGCGTCATATATATATATAATACTTGTTAAATTTGGGGCACAACATTAAAATGGGCACTTGCAAATTTGATCCATTCTTTGGCAGCAAAAGATAAATAACGATCTTTTTTCCATATTATACCTAATTCCCAATGAATCATTGGTTCGGCAAGAGGGATAATTTTAATGCGTGTTGAATCAAGATCTTGGCAAATTGTTTTTGGCAATAAGGCAATGCCAAAATTAATGGCCACCATTTCTGCAATAAAATCCCAATGTGAACTTTTAAAAGCAATTTTAGGGTTAAACCCACTTTCAATGCAACGATTAATAATGTTGTCATGGAGAGTAAAACTTTTTCTAAAAGAAATAAAATCTTCATCTTTTAATTCACTAAGCTCAATGATTGATCTTTGGGCTAGAATATGATCAGGATGGACAATGAGCATTAATGGTTCATCAATAATAGGAATGACTTCAAAGAGACCTTCATCAACAGGCAGCATAACCACACCAATGTCCAGACTGCCATCATCAATACCGAGGTGCACCTTTTGTGAACCAACTTCTAGTAGAGTCAGTGAAATTTGGGGATACAGGCTGGTGAAGCTGGAAATAATTTTAGGAAAGAATCTAGCACCCACCATGGGTGGCAAACCAATGGTAATCGCTCCTTTTTTCGAGTGGATTACATCAGCCAGTTCGGAGGTCAAATTTTCAAAGGAGTTAACAATTTGTTGGGCTTGATGTAACAGTGCTTTGCCAGCATCGGTTAGTTGGATTTGTTTGGCGGAGCGGTAAAATAATATTACATCTAATTCTTCTTCTAAAAGTTTAATCATTTTGCTGATGGATGGTTGTGTGATATGTAATATTTGAGCGGCCTTGGTAAAACTGCGCTGGTTAGCTACTTCAATAAAGTAGGTTAGATGACGAATATCCAAGATAATAACTCCTTTCAGATAAGCGGTATGAAACTTGCTACCATAATAAGTATTATAGTCTATGTGGATGAGATATGGTAGAGAGGGCAGCAACTCTTTGTGTTATTATAGCGTATTTATTAAAATACACTCTCATAGTGTGGTATAATAAAGATAAAAGATTAAAGTGAGGTATAGTTTTTTGAAAAAAGCAATAATTGAAATGGACAAAGGAACGGTCGTTATTGAGCTGTTTGAAAATGAGACTCCGATTACAGTGGCAAACTTTGAAAAACTAATAGCAGAAGAATTTTATAATGGCATAGCTTTTCATCGTGTTATAAAAGGTTTTATGGCCCAAGGCGGTTGTCCTAATGGTACAGGAACAGGTGGTCCAGGGTATAGTATACCTTGTGAAACAAAAGGTAATCCTCATACCCATGTGCGTGGAGCAGTATCCATGGCTCATCGCGGACCCAATACCGGTGGTAGCCAATTTTTCATTGTATATGAGCCACAACCACATTTAAATGGCATACATACTGTTTTTGGTCAAGTCATTGCTGGGATGGACATTGTTGATCAAATTAACCAAGGGGATATTATGAATAAGGTTACTATTGTTGAAGAGTAGCCTTATTTATCGATAATAGGATCTAGGGGGTGAGAAACATCAAGGAGATGTCAGCTCGCTCCTTCATAATTATCGGGAGGTAATCTATGGAACATGTAAGTACGAATATGATTTTATTTTTAGTTGTAAGTGGTTTTGTTGCATCGTTTATTGATTCTGTAGTTGGTGGTGGCGGTTTGATTTCTTTGCCCGCACTATTATTAACAGGGATGCCACCGACTATGGCATTAGGGACTAACAAAATGGCAAGTGTGATGGGCAGCTGTACCAGTACTCTTTCCTTTTTACGATCGGGAAAAATTGATATTGGCTTAATTAAATTTTTATTTCCTTTGTCATTTATTGGTTCGGCTTTTGGGGTAATTACCGTACAACAAATACCATCTCAGTTTTTAAAACCTTTGGTAGTTGTGATGTTACTCATTGTTACGGTATATACCTTTACTCGTAAAGAATGGGGCGATACATCCAGCTATCAGGGAATGACAAAGAAGATAGCATATTTAAGCGGTATCGCAACGTTTGCCATTGGTTTCTATGATGGCTTTTTTGGACCGGGGGCAGGATCATTTTTTATTTTTGCTTTTCTCATGATCGGTTTTGATTTCGTAGTAGCAGCGGGTAATTCTAAAGCCCTCAACTTTGCTAGTAACATTGCTGCTGTTATCACCTTCATATACTTTGGTTCGGTTAATTACTATTATGCTATTCCCATGGGATTATCGATGATTTTCGGCGCTCTTGCTGGCTCACATTTGGCAATAAAAAAAGGTGCAGCTTATGTTAGGCCCTTGTTTTTATTTATGTCAGTGATATTAATTAGCAAACAATTATGGGATGTATTGCACTAACAAGTAAGGACGGTAGAAAATCGTCCTTATTTTATTTTATAGGCATGATTAAAAGGGAATTTATAATGTTGGTGGATTATTTAAAAGGAATGTTTTTCATATCATGAAAGTTTATGGTATAATTAATAATTAGCAATTAAATAATATGAATTAGAACTATGGATTGTTATTGAAAAATCAGTGAGAGTATTATCACAATTTTAATTGTGTTTTTGAGGTGAGAATGTGGATTTTGGGTTAGGTAAAGTATTACCGAGAAGTATTGAAACAGAGATGAAAAGTTCTTATATTGATTATGCCATGAGTGTCATTGTCATGCGGGCACTGCCTGATGTGCGTGATGGTTTAAAACCAGTACATCGTCGAATTTTATATGCAATGCATGAAGCAGGTATGGCATCCAATAAACCATACAAAAAATCAGCGCGTATCGTCGGTGAAGTGCTGGGTAAGTATCATCCCCATGGTGACTCTTCTGTGTATGATGCTATTGTACGTTTGGCTCAAACATTTTCTACCAGATATTTAATGGTGGATGGACATGGTAACTTTGGGTCTGTTGATGGAGATTCGGCAGCAGCCATGCGTTATACGGAAGTTAGGATGTCGCGCGTTGCAGAGGCAATGCTTGCCGATATTGAAAAAGATACGGTAGATTTTAGACCAAACTATGATGAATCATTAGAAGAACCAAAGGTATTGCCATCTAAGCTTCCCAATTTATTAGTAAATGGTTCATCGGGAATTGCAGTAGGTATGGCCACTAATATTCCTCCCCACAATATGCGAGAAGTAATTGATGGTACGATTATGATGATTGATAATTCAGAAGTAACCATCCCTGAATTAATGACCACGATAACAGGGCCTGACTTCCCTACAGGCGGCCTTATATTAGGAACTGAGGGTATTACATCAGCCTATACAACTGGGCGCGGTGTGGTCAAAATGCGTGCCCTAGCGCGTATTGATAAAATGGCCAATGGTAAACCAAGAATTATTGTCAGTGAAATTCCTTATCAAGTGAATAAGGCTAGGTTAATTGAAAAAATTGCTGAACTGGTTCGGGATAAAGTCATTGATGGTATTACGGATCTGCGTGATGAAAGCGATCGTAATGGTATGCGTATTGTTATCGAATTGAGACGCGATACCAATGGTGATGTTATTTTAAATCAATTATATAAACATACTCAATTACAGGATAGTTTTGGTATTATCATGTTGGCGTTGGTTGACTCCCGGCCTCGCGTTCTTAATTTGCGCGAGATCTTGTATTATTATCTTGAGCATCAAAAGCAAGTGATTGTACGGCGCACGATTTATGAATTGGCTAAAGCAAAAGCTAGAGCTCATATTTTAGAAGGTCTTAAAATCGCCCTTGATCACATTGATGCAGTCATAACTGCGATTCGTGGGTCTAAGACGGTAGACATTGCTCGTACAGCGTTGATTGATGGTTTTGATTTAAGTGAAAAACAAGCGCAAGCTATTTTAGATTTGCGTCTACAACGCTTAACTGGTTTGGAACGCGAAAAGATTGAGAATGAATATAATGAGTTGCTAGCAACCATTGCATGGCTAGAATCTGTATTAATGGATGAGCAAAAAGTGCTAAATATCATTAAAGAAGAATTACTAGATATTAGAAAACGTTTTGGCGATGATCGTCGCACGCTAATTACTAACGATACATCCAATATGGCTGTAGGTGATTTAATTGCGGAAGAAGACATTGTACTAACGTTAACCCATTCTAGTTATATTAAGAGGTTGCCTGTTGATACTTACCGTAACCAGAAACGTGGTGGTCGCGGTGTGGCAGGGATGGGCACCAAAGAAGAAGATTTTGTGGAACATTTATTTGTAACCACTACCCATCACAATATCTTGTTCTTTACTAACCGGGGTAGGGTGTACAGGCTTATGGGGTATGAAATACCAGAAGCAAGTCGTACTTCCAAAGGTACATCGATTGTTAACCTGTTGCCATTAGAAGGAAAAGAGCGGATTACGGCTGTTATTCCGATTAAGGAGTTTTCTAATACACGCTATTTATTTATGGGTACTGAAAAAGGTATCGTAAAGAAAACAGAGCTAATGGAATTTAATACAGCACGGAAAACAGGTTTAATTGCCATTAATCTAGATGAAGATGATGATCTGATTGGTGTAAAATTAACCAATGGGGAACAGCATATCTTGATGGGAACCCGGGATGGTTTGGCAATTTATTTCCCTGAGACCGATGTTCGTCATATGGGACGTAGTGCACGAGGGGTAAAGGGGATTAACTTGCATGCAGGCGATGGTGTTGTCGGCATGGATACTCTAAAGAAAGACGGCGAAGTGCTGACCGTCAGTGAAGAAGGCTACGGCAAACGGACACCTGTTACTGAATATCGCGATCAAAAACGTGGTGGTAAAGGGGTTATTAACCTTAAAGTGACGGAAAAAACAGGACAAGTTGTGGGAATTAAGGTTGTACGTCCTGGTCAAGAGCTAATGCTAATTAGTAGTGATGGTATTGTGATTCGTATTGATATTGATGACATTTCCGTCATTAGTCGTAATACGCAAGGTGTAAAATTAATGAAAACTGGGGCAAAAGATAAAGTTGTGGCACTAGCTGCAGTGGAGAAAAAAACAGATACGGATTGATCCATACCATGGATAGTATATAAAAAAGCGACAGACTGGCATAAGCCGGCCTGTCGCTTTTCTTATATACTTTGCGCAAAGCCTAGCTTTAGTAGGACTGGTTATTAAAAAAAGAGACGGGCACATGGCCCGCCTCTTTGTATTTAATTAGATCATAATTATGCTTCAGAAGTAGATGGTTTAAAGTTCCATGTAAAGAGTAAGAAGAACATGGCGAGGAAGCAAGATGCTAATAATAAGTAGAAACCAGCATCCCAACCAAAGGCATCTACGACATAGCCAAGACCAGAACTTGCAGCTACAGTACCAAAGAGATAACCGAATAAACCAGTAAATCCAGCAGCTGTACCAGCCGCTTTTTTAGGTACCATATCCAGTGCACTTACACCGATTAGCATAACAGGTCCATAGATTAAGAAACCAATACTGCCTAAGGCAATAAGATCTACCGTTGGATTTCCGGCAGGATTATGCCAGTATACGTATACGGCAACCGCTGTCAATGCCATAAAAATAAAGCTCACAGGGGAACGGCGACCATTGAATACTTTATCACTTAACCAGCCAGCAAGTAATGTACCAGGGATACCGGAATATTCATAGATGAAGTAGCCCCAACCAGAATTTTTAATAGACAGGTGTTTTACTTGCATTAAATACGTAGGGGACCAGTCAACAATACCATAACGTACACAATAGACAAAAGCGTTAGCACAGGCAATTAGCCATACATATTTGTTATTTAGAACATATTTAAAGAGAATTTCTTTAACGGTCAATTCTTTTTCAATATCTGTTGATTTTGCCGCAGCAGGATAATCATTTTTATATTCTTCGATTGATGGTAAACCTTCAGATTGAGGAGTATCTTTTACGGTGAACAAAATGAAAATGCTCATGGCAATAGCAATGATACCAGGTACATAGAATACGCCTTGCCAGCCATAAAGGGACAGCGCCCAGATACAGATAGGAGCAATCAGACCGCCACCAAGATTGTGACCAACATTCCAGATTGCCATTTTAGTTCCACGTTCACTGATAGAGAACCAGTGAGTCATTGTACGGCCAGCTGGAGGCCAACCCATACCTTGGAACAAACCATTCATAAACATCAGGATAAACATAACTGATACGGTAGCTGCATAAGGGAATGCAAGATTGATAGCACCGGATAAGAATAAACCTGCAGCCATAAAATAACGAGGGTTACTACGATCTGACCAAGTACCCATGATAAATTTGCCGATACCATAGGCAACACCAAGTGCTGCACGGACATTACCGACATCAGCAGTACTCCAGCCAAAGGCCTTCATAAGATGTGGAGCTGCTAAAGGGAAGTTACTGCGCGTTAGATAGTAACTTGCATAACCAACTAGAATGCCGATAAATACCTGTAAACGGCTCTTGGGATACTTCTCCGCGATTTCGTCATCAGATAAACGGGGGATGTGGGGAGCTGGTGTAAAAATACTCATTAGAATCTCCTTTGTTAATAATTTTTATGGACGACCATATAAAAATCTATAGTTAAATTATCTCATTATAGTGAAAAATGTGGTATCAGCAAAACAACTGATTTTACTGTAAGAAAAAAACCTACAGAAATGATATGCTTATTATAGAGTTGCAAAAAAATACGATAAAACCAGATAAAATGTCGGCTAATGGACAGTTTTTCTGGTTTTATCGCTAAAATTTGTGTATTGGTTAATTATTTTTCAATTTTTATTATTTATATAAAGAAAATAAAAGTTGAAACTTTTACGTTCCTTTAAGAGTAGTTTTTCTAGATAGTGAGATTCTTATATAAAATAGGAAACATAAAAAATTCAATAAAGTTTTAAAAACATCTTAAAAAAGTAAAAAGATGAGTAGGAAAAATCCTTACTCACCTTTCGCTGGTAAAAGATCATATTTAAGGGCATACTCAACCAAATGGCTTTTTTGTGTGCAATTTAGCTTTTCCATCATACGTGTTTTATAGGTATCCACAGTTTTTACGCTGAGACAGAGGAGTTCACCAATCTGACTCATTGAATGTCCTCTGACAATGAGTTTTAAGACTTCTCTTTCTCGAGAACTTAATAGGGTATAAGGATCATTATTATTTCCTTTGGGAGTGTCAGTTAATAAGCTATTTAATAATATTTGCGCATTATCAGGATTTAAATAACGGTGACCGCTGGAGACGATTCTTACGGCAACAAATAATTCTGTATCTAAGGCCTGCTTTTCTACATAACCGAGGGCTCCTGAACGCATAACTTCCTTAATATATTGCTCGTCATCGTACATGGTCAGTACTAATATTTTAATAGCATAGCCGCGACTTTTAATTTCTTTGATACACTCAAGTCCTCCCATTTTAGGCATGGATAAATCAATAATAAGTACATCGGCTTGTGTTGTTCGTAACAGGTTTAAAACTTCTTCACCATTGGATGCTTCATCGGTTACAATAAAATCAGCTTCGTTGTTGAGTAATAATTTTAAGCCAGCACGAAGCACCGAATGATCATCAGCAATAATAATTTTAATTTTAGATTTCATTATATATTCACTCCAAATCAATTATGGGTAATATTACTGTAATCGTTGTACCTTGACCACTGATAGAATGAAAGTTAAACACGCCACCCAATAGTTCTACACGTTCTTTCATACCATATACCCCAAGGCGATTATTCTGACGGGCTGCCTCTAATTCTCCTGGCCTTAGCCCTAGACCATTATCAGAGATTAAGAGCGTAATGGTATCGATAGTTTTTGTAAGGGTAACACTTACTTCAGTGGCACAAGCGTGTTTTGAAATATTCGTCAAACTTTCTTGCAAAATACGATACAGTGCTAAGGAAAGATCACTGCCAATAATGAATTTGTCATCAGGGGCGGAAAAGACGACCGCAAGGTGCTGTTGCCCACTGAAATGATTAATATATTTAGCCATTGCGACTGTAATTCCTAAATCGTCTAATACGGGTGGTCTAAGTTCAACAGCCATTTTACGCAAACCATCTAATACGTTAATTGCTACATCCCGTGCACCTAGTAGCAGGTTTTTCTGATTATCATCTGTTAACTTAGATAGTAATACCTTCATATACGCAAGCAAAGAAGCTAATGATTGGCTTGTTTCATCATGGAGTTCTCGAGAGATACGTTTTCGCTCTTCCTCTTGAATGGTAAACAGTTTGCTCATCAAAATAGCTCGCATGGCCTCTTTAGCCCGTAGCTCTTTTAGTAAGTGATTATTTTCAAATTCTTTTGCTTGAAGACTAGTAACCATTTCATTAAATACTGTGGCTAAATGTCCCACTTCATCTTGACTTTTCACTGTAGCCTGTACAGAAAAGTCCCCTAGTTGTATTTGTTTTGCAGCAAGGGTCAGTCTATGAAGAGGATAGATAATAACATAAGCCAAGTAAGTAGAGCCAATTGCCGCCAATAAGCAGACAAGGAAAGTAGTAATAAAAAATTCATCGAGTTTGTTTTTCAAAAGTTGCTGTGTGCTATTTTCTGACATGCCGACTCGTACAAAACCGATCGCCCCATTTTCAATAGGAACAATAATTTCTCGGATCGCTCCTTCGTTACTATTCATTTTTCGCACAAGGTATTCACTATGATCTGGTGTATTACTAGACAAAGGAGAAGGGGGATCCCCTTCGCTGGGGATTCTTAAGGGGAGACCTTCGGGTAGATTGTCAGCAAAAGTATTTGCGAGGATACCACCAGCTGAATCTGTAACAAGAATATAACGCACATCTTCTCGTTTATTTTTGGTTTTAGTAATGCGATCAAACAAGGCATAATGGTCATCAAGCAAAATATCATTACTGCTGAGGGCAGCAATATAAGTCCCTACCTCAGCGCCACGTTGTTCGATTTGCTGGTCTAGTAAGCGGGAGGTAGTTTTAATCATAATTATGCCAATAAGAACACTGAGTAATAATACCATACCAATAATAATACCGTTAATTTTATAATAAATGCTTAATTTTCGTAACCAATTCATAATAGAATACTTGTCCGATCATATAATTTACGTAGGGGCTCATAGAGTTCAGGGGTTGGGGTGATAAATCTGTCAATGACCAAACCTTGCATGGCCGCAAACGCTTCAGGGTCTTCCTGCATAGAAAGAAAAATAGTAAGCAACTGTTCTTTTTGTTCGGGTTTAAGTTTTTTACTAATAACAACGGGGCCTGTTGGTGCTCCTTTTAATGAAGAAATAATACGAACATTGGCTACAAGTTCAGGTGTCTTTATCTTAGCATATTCATAAATTTGACTGTCGAGGCTGGCGGCATCCGCCACTTTATTGGCTACTGCCCATAGTGCCTTATCATGACTATAGGTATAAAAATAGCGGCTGAAAAATTTTTCAGGAATGGTGTTTTTCTGTTTAAGACATTCTTCGATAACCATGTGTCCGGAATAGCTGAGGGGGTCAGTAAAAGCAAAGGTTTTGCCCTTTAGATCATCAAAGGTTTGAAGTGGACTATCTTTATGCACAATAAGTTCGGCTGTGTATAAAGAATTACCTCTGTGCTCGGCCATAACGAATAATTCAATCTCGTTCATACCACGATAAGCACTATAGGCGCCTGTGGACAAAAAGGCAATATCAACATCTCCATTGGCCAGCAACATATTCACTTCTGCATAGGTTTTGCGCTGGACAAGTATTGCTTGGCGTCCTGTTTTTCTAGATACATAGTCAGCGATTTTGCGATAATAACCAATTGTTTCACGGGGAGACATGACCGATGCCAAGCCAATTAAGATAGGACGTTGATCGGAATCATTTCTATTCGCAATCGATGCATTCTGAGAAGGTTGGCTAAAGTTTATGTAGGGAGTGGTATTGCTTTTACAACCAGCATTTAAAAGCATAGAAAAAGAAAGAATAGTAAACAATACAAAAAGAGACTTCATATATAGATCACCTTTTTCAGTAGATTGACATACTGTTAGCAAAAGAATTTTAGAGTAACTTCATATGTTATAAAAACTAATAGTATTATAACATATAATAAAGACTAGCAGTAAAAGAGTAAGAGTTTTATAAAGTCAGATTAATAAATTGACAATATACATATTTCATGATATTATGAATAAGTTGCCAGCGAGTCTGGTGCGAAACACTGAAAATAACATGTTGACATAAACGGTCAAACGTGTTAAACTAAAGATCCACTGTGACAAACGGTGGGGCAATCACCCCAAGGTGGTTGGGTGTTCTTTGAAAACTAAACAATGTAAGTAAGATTAAATTAAGCCAGATGTGCGGTGCTCGTTTCGAGTGCCAACAAAGTTGCTTAGTGTGAACTAAGTAACACAAACAAGTTTTTTAAAAGAGCCATCAAGGTTCTTCATAAATATAACTTTTATGGAGAGTTTGATCCTGGCTCAGGACGAA